>Ga0208938_1000195_pt1 | contig 54999 bp, 47 predicted proteins | sample AD_UKC125_MetaG_FD_184434 | JGI IMG/M metagenome (GOLD analysis project Ga0208938, IMG submission 184434) | Active sludge microbial communities of municipal wastewater-treating anaerobic digesters from USA - AD_UKC125_MetaG (SPAdes) (version 2) | ecosystem: Engineered > Bioreactor > Anaerobic >... | reverse complement strand
CCTGGCCGGCCTGGCGCTGATGGGCCTGACCCTGCGCCGCCGCGCATCCTGACCACCGACTTTCGGGCTTGAGTAGGGGGGCGGGGCCAGTCCGTCGCCCTCTCCGCCCGCCGGGCGGCTGCGCGCCCGTTCGATACGGTCGATAAACCCCGCCTCCCCAAGCGGCTGCCCCTGATCCCGGGCCATGCGGATGTCGCGGATTGCCTCGGCATCCCGTTCCGGGCGGAACAAGGACCGATAATTCCCCAGCGTAGCGGCCGTCCCACAGGGTACCGGTGCGCTGCTCGTTCATGGTGGAGAACCGTCCTGACGCTGCTGCACTCGGTGTGCGTGGTGTCTGCGGGTCAATGCGAGGGCGCCAAGAGGTAGCAGAATGAGGCCGATGGGTTCGGGCACCGAGACCGGGGGAACAATCGGCACCAGCGTGACGAGGATGTCCGAACTGCGATCTGCGCCGGTAAACGGATCGGTTGCCGTCACGATCAGGTGTCCGGTATTGGTGAAGTCCACCAGTGCCAAGCCGTTGCCAATATCGAGATCTGCTGTCAGAAGGAGGTCGTAGTCGACATCGCTGAAGACTATTGCACCCCCGGCGACCGACCTCGATCCGTAGTACTCGAATGAATTGAGTTCGAACCCGTCGATCGTTCCATAGATATCGTCATGGACCTTGGCGGGATGGACAAAACTTGACCACAGCCCATCGGACTTCGCGCCGTCAAAGTTTACGAAGAGACTGCCCTTGTCACCGCCTGTCGTCGTCAGACCAGTCAGATGTACTTTCTCCTCCGCTTGTACGTGCGCAAAGTCACGTACGGGAGTCGCAAACAGTCCATGCATTTCGCCAGCAAAGTTCACGTCGACAGGGGATCCCGTCAGGTTTTCAATCTGCAGGCCATAGTTCAGGGAAAAGATGCTCTGCGCCCAAACGATGTTTTGATAGCGACCACCATAAAAGCGCCGCGCCACGACCTTGGACCGCAAGACGGCGTTTGTCGGGTTGGACTGGTCAAACACGGCGGTCGCATCTGCCCCATCGAAGGGTGAATCGAAGGCGTCCCTGTCGGCATGGGCATGCGTGGTGGCGACAAATCCTGCCGACGTCCAATCAGCGAGTGAAGCGTAGCGCCGGTTATCTTCTTGATGTGTGGGAATGTTTCCCTGGGCCAAGGACGTGACAGACACCGTGAATCCGGCATGTGCTGACAGCGGGATCAGGGCGACAATAACGGCAGCATAGGCAAGAATTCGGGATCTCATCGCTGCTCTCCAAAGGATGTAGGTTCAGAAGTTTCTCGCCTCCGGAAATCTCGCCGATCATTGCAGACGAAGGCAAGCGAACGAGTACGAGTTTTCGAGTTTACATGACGGTTGTTGGTTCCACCATGGTGCCTTTCCGGTTTCCTCGACGACACCATGCGCGCGTCTCATGGCCGGCCAGTTCAAGAGAGAAAATGAGTCAGAGAAAAGGGGCCAGGCTCACCCTCGCTGCGCGCACGGGATCGAGTTCGATATGGCGCTGACAAGGCAGGAGATAGGCATCGGCCTGCACCAGAGAAGACTTGTAGCGACCTTCCAACAGGGTGCCGGTGCGACGGTAACGAACAACGTCGAGGAAATGAAGCCGGGGTAAGCATTAGGTTCGCCGCCGGGTCTGCAAGCTTGGATGCGGAAAACCGTCGCATCCAAGCTCGCATGAGCGTATCGGCGCTCTGGCCCGTCAATGGTTCGCTCCGCCAGGCTGCAAAACCCGCAGCCTGCCCTTGACCCGGCCAGAGCGCCACGGCCGGTTTCCGCCTATTCCTTATGGATTAAAGGAAAAAGACAGAGACAAAAGCTTCAAAACGCTTGCGTAAAGTGGGGAAGCCCTTGTAGTGAGTTGAGGGGCCGCCAGAGGCCCGAAGGGCCGGAGGGTACCGGCAAGCGTAGCTTGCCGGTACCCTTTCGAACGAAAGGTGAGCTCATAGCTTGCCGATGCGCAAGTAGTCAAGGCGAACGTTGTTTTCACGCAGCCAGTAATGACGATCCGCTTTCCAATAGGGAACAAGCTTTTCGTGTGGGCTCGGCACTGGCTGCTCAGAGAACAGAAATGAACTGACATGAGAGGGGCGAAAGCCACACAGGTCGCGAAAGAAATAGCGCAGAAAGCCGTGTGCGGCGGCCATTGCGCGAGGGGTGTCTTCGTAGCCGCAGAACGAGAGAATTTTCGGCAAGTCCGTTGCCTTAGTGCGTGGGGAGCGCGAAATACTCTCATCTGGGGACCAAGACTCCCAAATGATGCGCTGGCCCTTCGGATGGACAAATGAATCACGGAGGCGCTTTAACTCAACTATCTGTTGGACCTCATGCCGAGAGCGGTCCAGCGGAAGGCGACGGCGGAACAGTCGAGCGAACAGATCGAACTTCGTGAGCGTTGGGAGGCGATCCACGTCAGATGCAAACGTTGAGTCGAGAGCCAGCATATCCAAGCAGGTGTTAGCGCAAGCTTCCACAAAGAGCATCGTTGCCAAGATTGACGAACGCGCAAGGGTGGCACCGATCTCGAAATCTTCCTCAGATTCAGAGCGCATGGCAAGGACCACACTGTCCTCAAGAAGGGCAAACGCGCCTCGATCAATTGCGACTGGTGCCGAGTTCATGAGCTAACGTGAGTAGCAGACCTACACGACGCAATGCTTTGCGTCGTGTAGGCCAAAACAGCGACAGACTTCATCAAAAAATCTTTTTGCAACAGCTAGATAGCCCGATCGCCGATGCGATATCGATATCGTCAATTGCGTCAGGAGTTGCCCGACGAACAGGAGCCAGGACGCCGACACGCCGTCGCCTTGACCGGTCATCCAGATTCACCCGCAACTCCCCACCGCCCTGCAAGCCGTACAGAAATCGCACCCGTGCTTCCTGATCATCGTCAGATTCCCGCACTTCCCACACAGCTTTCCAGCCGTCGGCTGCGCCGCGGTGCTTCCCGCCAGCGTCTGCAGAATCCCCATCTGTTGCAGCGGCAGGCCGGTCTCGTCGAAGATGCCGAGCATCGTGGCTAAAAGGGGACAGACCACGTTTTATTTTTGGCTGTGGAGATTTCCTCATACATCCAGAGCGGGTCCAGGTCGGCACCATTCGGCCACGTGACTACACCGAGAACGACGCCGGCCTGGTCAAAGCATTGCGGGTTGGCAAGCGCAGCGAATACCCCAAGCGATGGCTCGGACCTGACTGCCGACAGGTCCACGAAGCCGCTGGTTTCATCGGCGAACGTTACCGAGAGACGATAACCGGGCAGCACCGAAATCGCTCTGACACGCCACGCGGCAGCGGCAACTACTCCAGCGGCGGGATTCTCTTCGGTGCCTGCATCGATTGGCATAGATTCCAGTCCTCCATTAGCTCGGCGAAGTGTTAGATCACGGTGAAGCCAATTGCCAGCGGACAGTACTCTCCTGTCGCCCGCCAGCATTCCCTTACGTCGTCCCCTTCCCGCCCTCACCCGCAACTCCCCACCGCCCCGCAAGCCGTGCAGAAATCACAGCCATCCTTGCGGATCATCGTCAGATTCCCGCACTCGTTGCACAGCTTTCCGGCCGTCGGCTGCGCCGCGGTGCTGCCGGCAGGGGTCTGCAGGATGCCCATCTGCTGCAGCGGCAGGCCGGTCTCGTCGAGGATGCCGAGCATCGCGTAGCGGTGGATGATCAACTGCGCGAGGTAGGCGACGGTCGAGGGGTAGTTGGTCTGGCGGCGGGTGCCGGGGATGAAGGCCATGAAGTCGCCGAGCGGCTCGGGGTAGTCGAGCAGCTTCCTGAGCTTCATGCCGATCCACGCCGGGTCGAGGACGCGCATGTCGAGCGACAGCAGCTTGGTCAGGCCGTCGAGGGCGCGCGGGTAGTTGCCGGAGAGCCACACCGAGTAGGGGCGGGTGACGCCGTCGGGCAGGGTGATTTCCTTGAGGCCGAGGACGAAGTCTTCGCCGGTGGCCGGGTTGAAGACATCGACGGTCCACGACAGCGTGCCGTCGGTGCCGGTCTTGGGTTCCTTGCGGCTGAACATCGCGTCGAGCACCGGCGTCGGGCCGGCGTTGGCGAAGGCGCCGATGCGCTCGACGCGGAACTGGATCAGTTGCGCCATCGCGGCGACCACCGAGGGCATGCGCTTCCTTTCGCCGTGCGGCGGGAAGGGCATCTCGAAGCCTTCGTCGCCAGCGGTCTTGGCCAGCGACTCGAGTTTCAGCGCCAGCCAGCCGTGGTCGTTGGCGCGCATGTCCATCGACAGCGTCTTGGCGACGGCGCCGAGGCCGCGCGGCTGCTCGGGGCCATTGACCCAGGCTTCGAACGGCCAGCAGCGGCCTTCCTGGTCGACCTGGCCGACGAATAGCGCGAACTTGCCGTGCGTGTGCTCGATCATGTAGGTCCAGGCCATGTTGCCCTCCGCGAGGTTGGGCCGGTTCGGCCAGCGCAGGCTGGCGAGCACCGGCGCCGGCAGGTTCTTGATCGTCAGGCGACGGTTGGCGTCGCCGGTCTCGAAGTCCTGCGGCTGCTTGCGGTCTTCGGCCTGTTTCTGCGAAACGGATTGTGATCCGGACTGTGACCCGGAGTGTGATCCGGACGGCGACCCGGACGATGAATCGACCGAGAGCACCGCGCCGAGGACGCTGTTCGGGCGGTAGGTGGCGAGGCCCTTGAGGCCGGATTTCCAGGCGCTCATGTAGAGATCCTGGAATTCTTCGTAGGGGTAGTCGGCGGGCACATTCACCGTCTTCGAGATCGAGGTGTCGATGTACGGGGCGACGGCGGCGACCATGTCCTTGTGCGCCCTGGCCGAGATTTCGAGGGCGGTGACGAAGTAGTCGGGCAGCTTCTCGACGTCGCCGCCGCGGTGCTTGTAGAGGCGCCAGGCGTAGTCTTCGACGGCGTATTCCTTGAGCGTGCCGTCGGCCATGCGCTTCTTGCGGTTGTAGGTCCACGAGAACGGCGGTTCGATGCCGTTCGAGGCGTTGTCGGCGAAGGCCAGCGAGATCGTGCCGGTCGGCGCGATCGACAGCAGGTGCGAGTTGCGCAGGCCGTGCCGGCGGATTTCGGACTTGATCTCGGTCGGCAGGCGCGAGGCGAAGTTGCCGCCCGAGAGGTACAGCTCGGCGTTGAACAGCGGGAAGGCGCCGCGCTCCTGCGCCAGCTCGACCGACGCGAGGTAGGCGGTGTCGCGCATGAATTCGGAGAGGCGCGCACCCATCGCGGTCGCCTCCGGGCGGTCGTAACGCAGGCGCAGCATGCACAGGGTGTCGCCGAGGCCGGTGAAGCCCAGCCCGACGCGGCGCTTGTTGGCGGCTTCGGCGCGCTGCCGTTCGAGCGGCCAGGCGGTGACGTCGAGGACGTTGTCGAGCATGCGCGTCGAGATGCGGATCACTTCGGCGAAGGTCGCGAAGTCGAATTCGGCGAGCGGGCTGAAGGCGTCCTTGACGAACAGCGTCAGGTTGATCGAGCCCAGGCAGCAGCAGCCGTAGGGCGGCAGCGGCTGTTCGGCGCAGGGGTTGGTGGCCTCGATGACTTCGCAGTAGTAGAGGTTGTTGTCCTTGTTCATGCGGTCGAGGAAGAGGATGCCCGGTTCGGCGTGGTCGTAGGTGGATTTCATCACCTGGTCCCAGAGGTCGCGCGCCTGCACGCGACGGTAAACCCAGACGCCGTCTTCGCGCTGGAAGGCGCCGGCGCGCTTCATGTCGCCGTTGGGTTCGGCGCGGTGCGTGAGTTCGACCTCGGCGTCGGCCTCGACGGCGGCCATGAAGGCGTCGGTGACGGCGATCGAGACGTTGAAGTTGGAGAGGTCGCCGTGGTCCTTGGCGTGGATGAAGACTTCGATGTCCGGATGGTCGCAGCGCAGCACGCCCATCTGCGCGCCACGCCGGGCGCCGGCCGATTCGACGGTTTCGCACGAACGGTCGAAGACGCGCATGTACGACACCGGCCCGGAAGCGCGCGACTGCGTGCCCTTGACCAGCGCGCCGATCGGCCGGATCGACGAGAAGTCGTAGCCGACGCCGCCGCCGCGACGCATGGTTTCGGCGGCTTCGGCGAGGGCGCTGTAGATGCCCGGCTTGCCGTCGACGATCTCGACCACCGAATCGCCGATCGGCTGCACGAAGCAGTTGATCAGCGTCGCCGCGAGCGTCGTGCCGGCCGCCGAGTTGATGCGTCCGGCGGGCACGAAGCCGTTTTCCTGCGCCCAGAGAAAGCGCGCCTCCCAGTGCGCGCGCTGCTTCTCGTCTTCGTTGGCGGCGAGCGCGCGTGCGACCCGGCGGCGCACGTCATGCACCGAGGTTTCATTGCCCTTGGCGTATTTTTCGACCAGGACCTCGGCGGAGATTTCCTGTTCGGCGAGCGGCTGGATCGCCGGCGCCTCGGCAACCGCCGACAGGGGTAACTGGTGTACAAGCTGGCTCATGGTCTGTCCCTCGATGGATGAATGATGGTCGAAGCGGGCGGCGCTGGCATCCGCGCTGCCGTGCCGTGGATCGCCGCGGCAGCCCTGCGCATCGGTCCGCGGCAGGGCCGCGGCTGGCATGGCGTAACAGACGCAAAGCTACTACATGTAGTGCTACAAGGCAACAAGGTAACTAGATGTAGTTATCCACAGCGCCGGTCGCGGCGACGGGAAAAGCCGTGAAATCACGGTCTTGCGGCGCATTTGAGAAGCGAAATCTTTTTTCCGGTGCGCCTGCGGGTGCGCCTGCGGGTGCGGCGAGGGGGGCGCGCGTTCGACAGGCGTGCGCCCACTTCGGGGTTCACGCCTGCACCGGGGCACGGCTCGCGATCGCTGCCGCCGCGAGCCGTCAGCCGGTTCAGCTCGCCGACTGCCTTTCGCGCGCGGCGTGCGCGATCAGGGCGGCGATGACGCAGGAGGCGATGCGTGTTTCGGCGGTGTCGGCGCGGCTGGTGAGGACGATCGGCACGCGCGCGCCGAGGACGATGCCGGCACTGAGCGCGTTGCCGAGATACTCGAGCTGCTTGGCGAGCATGTTGCCGGATTCGAGGTCGGGCACGACGAGGATGTCGGCGCGTCCGGCGACGGCCGAGCTGATGCCCTTGGTCTTGGCGGCGACCAGCGAGACGGCGTTGTCGAAAGCCAGCGGCCCGTCGAGCATGCCGCCCTTGATCTGGCCGCGGTCGGCCATCTTGCACAAGGCAGCGGCGTCGATGGTGGACTGGATCTTGGGATTGACGGTTTCGACCGCCGAGAGGATCGCGACCTTGGGTTCGGGGTTGCCGATGATGTGCGCCAGATCGATGGCGTTCTGGATGATGTGCACCTTCTCCAGCAGCGTCGGCAGGATGTTGACCGCCGCGTCGGTAATCATCACCGGGCGCGGGTAGGTCGGCACGTCCATCAGGAAGACATGGCTGATGCGCCGTTCGGTGCGCAGGCCGGTGCCGCTGGCAATCACCTCGGCCATCAGTTCGTCGGTGTGCAGGCTGCCCTTCATCAGCGCTTCGGCGTCGTTGCTGCGGATCAGGGTCACCGCCATGGCCGCCGCTTCGTGGCTGTGCCGGACGTTCACGATGCGGTGTCGCCCGACGTCGAAGCCGTTTTCTTCGGCGACCGAGCGAATCTTCTGTTCCGGGCCGATCAGGATCGGGTCGATCAGGTTGGCCTCGGCGGCGAGCAGGGCGCCGCGCAGCGATTCGCGGTCGCAGGGATGCACCACGGCCATGTCGATCGGCGCCAGGCCTTCGGCACGCTTGACCAGGACCTGCAGGCGCGCGTATTTGTCGGAGATGGTGATTTCCGGCATGACGGTACGCTTGGTTCTGATCTTTTCGCGTGGCGCCAGCACCTCGGCGCTGCCCGAAACCACCAGCAACTGGTCCTGGTTGACGCAGGAACAGTCGAGAATGATGTGCTGGTTGTGGCTGAACTTCTGCTTGACCGTCACCGTCACGGTGATCGTGTCGCCGATCGTCACCGGCCGGGAGAAATGCACCATCGACTCGATCAGGACGGTTCCCGGCCCCGGGAACTGCGTGCCGAGGGTGGTCGACATCAGTGAGGCGGTCCACATGCCGTGTGCGATGAAGTCCTGGAACAGGCCGCTGTGCCTGAACTCGGTACTGGCCAGCGCGGGATTCATGTCGCCGGACATCAGCGCGAAAAGCTTGACGTCCTCCGGGCGCAGCGTGCGCACCAGCGACGAACTGTCGCCGACGTTGATTTCGTCGTAGGTTCGACTTTCGAGAAATTCGAGGGGTGTCTCAAAGTGCATGATGGTGCTCCTGTTGACGCTCACCGGAGTGATCGGAACGCGGTCGGAATCGGGACTACCCGCCACCGCCATCGGGTCCGCGTGCCGCCTCGCCTGTCGGCGATCCGTTCAGCCGGCCGCTGCGTGGCGCATGACGGGCCTGACGGTGACACACGGTCAAACATTATTATGCTGCAATGCAGCACGAAATGAAATGGGGATCTGCGGGAGTTTGCTCCGCCGCTGCGCGTCTGTCCGGGAACCACTCAATCGGCGCTTTTGTTGACGTATATCAGCACCCGCCATCGCCGAAGCAGTAGGCTGCAGCAAGGTATCGGGAACGGCTGCGGTTTTCGGGAGACTGGCGTGACGGACGAATGCGTTGGGGCAGAACGGCTGGGCGAGTTGTTGCAGCCGATCATCGACGGTCACCGCGGTGACCCGGGGATGCTGGTGCAGATTCTGCGCGAGGCGCAGGAAGTGCTGGGCTATTTGCCGGCGGCGGCGCTGACCGCGATCGCCAGGGCGGTCGGGTTGCCGCGCGCGCGCGTTGAGGGGGTCGCCGGTTTTTACTCGTTTCTCCACCTGCGTCCGGTCGGTCGCTATCGCGTGCTCTTCTCGGACAACATCACCGACCGCATGCTGGGCAGCGCCGAGTTGATGGATCGCCTGTGCAACCGGCTGTGGATCGAGCGCGGCAAGGTTTCCGAGGACGGGCTGGTCAGCGTCGACGCGACTTCCTGCACGGGCCTGTGCGACCAGGGGCCGGCGTTGCTGGTCAACGGCCGGGCGATGACCCGCATGTCGGCCGAGCGCATCGACCGCATCAGCGAACTGATCCGGGCGGAACTGCCGCTGGACGACTGGCCGCGCGAGTATTTCCGGATCGAGGACAACATCCGCCGCCGCGATGCGCTGCTCAATACCTGCTGGCCGGCCGGAGAAGCCCTCCGGGCCGCGCTGGCGCGCGGTCCCGAGGCGATGCTCGCGGAAATGCGGACCTCGAACCTGCGCGGGCGCGGCGGCGCCGGTTTCACCACCTATATCAAGTGGGAGTCGGCACGGCGCGCGCCCTGCCGCGGCGAGCCGCCCGAGCGCTACATCGTGTGCAACGCCGACGAAGGCGAACCGGGGACCTTCAAGGATCGCGTGCTGCTGTCGAGCTACACCGACCTGCTGTTCGACGGCATGAGCGTCGCCGGTTTCACCATCGGTGCGACCAGGGGTCTGCTCTACCTGCGCGGCGAATACGCCTACCTGTTGCCGGCGCTGCGCGAAAACCTCGCCCGTCGCCGCCGCGACGGTCTGCTGGGAACGGCGTTGTGCGGCCAGGATGGCGTGTGCTTCGACATCGAGATCCATGTCGGTGCCGGCGCCTATGTCTGTGGCGAGGAATCGGCGCTGCTCGAATCGCTCGAGGGCAAGCGCGGCGTGCCGCGGATTCGTCCGCCCTTCCCGGTCACCGTCGGGTATCGTGGTCAGCCGACGGTGGTGAACAACGTCGAAACGCTGTGCAAGGCGGCGCTGATCGCGGTCAATGGCGGCGCCTGGTTCGCCGGTCTCGGCACCAAGCAGTCGACCGGCACCAAGCTGCTGTCGATCTCGGGGGACGTCGAGATGCCGGGCATCTACGATTATCCCTTCGGCGTCTCGGTGGCGCAGGTGCTCAACGAATGCGGCGCCGGCAATGCGCAGGCGGTGCAGGTCAGCGGTCCTTCCGGCACCTGCCTCGGGATGCACGAGTTCTCTCGCCACGTGGCTTTCGAGGACGTGCCGACCGCCGGCGCGTTCATGGTCTTCGGCGCGCATCGCGACATGTTCGAAGTGGCGCGCAATTTTGCCCACTTCTTCGCGCACGAGAGCTGCGGTTTCTGCACGCCCTGCCGGGTCGGCACTTCCCTGGTCGCCAACTGCATGGACAAGATCGCCGAGGGTCATGGTTCGCAATACGACATCAACGAGATTTTCAAGATCCATCGCCTGTTGCACGTCGCCAGCCACTGCGGGCTCGGCCAGTCGGCGTGCAACCCCTTGTTCGATACCTTGAACAAGTTTCGTCCGGCTTATGAGCGACGCCTGCGCTCGCTCGATTTCGAGCCCGCCTTCGATCTTGACCAGGCCCTGGCGGCAGCGCGCCAGATGACCGGGCGCGACGACCCCGCGGCCCACTTCGGTCTGGCCGCCAGGGTTCCGGGAGTGACCACATGACACAGCAGAGCATTCTGCTCGATGGGCTGCCGGTGCCCTTCGAGGAGGGGCAGACGATCATGGATGCGGCGATGGCTGCCGAGATTTTCATCCCGCACCTCTGCCACCATCCGGAGTTCAAGCCGCAGGGCAGTTGCAAGCTGTGCACGGTGAAAGCCAGCGGCCGCTACGTTTCCGCGTGCACGATGCCGGCCAGGGACGGCATGGAGGTGGAGAACAACTCGCCGGATCTCAACGACAAGCGCCGGACGATGCTGCAGATGCTGTTCGTCGAGGGCAATCACTTCTGCCCGTCCTGTGAACAGAGCGGCAATTGCATGCTGCAGGCGCTGGCTTACGAACTTGAAATGCTGTCGCCGCATTTCAATCAGTTCTTCCCCAGTCGACCGCTCGATGCCTCGCACCCGCAGGTGTTGCTCGATTTCAATCGCTGCATTCTCTGCGAACTGTGCGTGCGCGCCAGCCGCGACGTCGACGGCAAACACGTCTTCTCGCTCTCGGGGCGCGGGATCACCAAGCACCTGATCGTCAATGCCGAATCCGGACGCCTGGCCGATACTGATTTTTCGCTGACCGACAAGGCGGCGCACGTCTGCCCGGTCGGGGTGATCCTCGAAAAACGCAAGGGCTTCGCGGTGCCGATCGGCCAGCGGCGCTACGACGTCGATCCGATCGGCATGCAGGTCGAGCGCCTTGCGCACCGCACGACCACCGAAGAGGAGATCTGAGATGGAGGCTGAGGTTCAGAACCGCAAGCTGCGTCTGGCGACGACTTCACTGGCCGGCTGCTTCGGTTGCCACATGGCGTTTCTCGACATTGACGAACGGCTGCTCGATCTGGTCGAGCGCGTCGACTTCGACCGCTCGCCGCTGACCGACATCAAGGAATGCGGCGCCTGCGACATCGGCCTGATCGAAGGCGGCATCTGCAACGCCGAGAACATCCACGTGCTGCAGGAGTTCCGCCGCCAGTGCAAGGTGCTGATCGCCATCGGCGCCTGCGCGGTGAATGGCGGGCTGCCGGCGCAACGCAACCACCTCAGCCTCGGGCAGTGCCTGCAGGAGGTCTATCTGACCTGGCCGGGTATCGTCAGCGGGCAGATCCCCAACGATCCGGAACTGCCGCTGCCGCTCGACAAGGTGCACCCGATCCATGAGATCGTGCGCATCGATTACTTCATTCCCGGCTGTCCGCCTTCCGGCGACGCCATCTGGAAGTTCCTGACCGACCTGCTCGACGGGCGGACGCCGCGGCTGGGACATCCGCTGCTGCATTTCGACTGAGGGACACCGCCATGGCATCTGAGGCTTTCGCACTCGAAACCGCCGCCGCCGACGCCGGTACGCTGCGCCGGGTGGCCATCGATCCGGTGTCGCGCGTCGAAGGGCACGGCAAGGTCACGCTGCTGCTCGACGCCAACGACGAGGTGCAGCAGGTTCGCCTGCACATCGTCGAATTCCGTGGTTTCGAGAAGTTCATCCAGGGGCGCCCGTATTGGGAAGTGCCGGTGATGGTGCAACGGCTGTGCGGCATCTGCCCGGTCTCGCATCACCTGGCGGCGGCCAAGGCGCTCGACCACGTCGTCGGCGCCGAGAAACTGCCGGCGAGTGCCGAGAAACTGCGCCGCCTGATGCACTACGGCCAGATCCTGCAGTCGCACGCCCTGCATTTCTTCCATCTCTCGTCGCCCGACCTGCTCTTTGGTTTTGCCAGCGATGCCGGCCGCCGCAACATTGTCGGCGTTGCCGCGGCGTATCCGGAAGTGGCAAAACAGGGGGTGCTGTTGCGCAAGTTCGGCCAGGAGGTGATCCGCCTGACCGCCGGCAAGCGCGTGCATGGCACCGGCGCGATTCCGGGCGGCGTCAATCGCGCCCTGAGCCCCGCCGAGCGCGATGGCCTGCTGGCCGATATCGACCCGATTGTCGACTGGAGCCGTGCGGCGGTGCAGATCGTCAAGCGCCTGCATGCCGCCGATCCGCCGCTCTACGACAGTTTCGGCACCTTCCGCTCGAACATCCTTTCGCTGGTCGGCGCCGACGGCGCGCTCGATTTCTACGATGGTCGCCTGCGCGCTCGCGATGCCGACGGCCAGATCCTGGTCGACGGTTTCGCCGTCGAGAATTACCAGCAACTGATCCACGAGGAAGTCAAGCCGTGGAGCTACATGAAGTTTCCTTTCCTGGCGGCGCTCGGCCCGCGCGACGGCTGGTACAAGGTCGGACCGCTGGCGCGCGTGCAGAACTGCGATTCGATCGCCACGCCGCTGGCCGAAGGCGAGCGCCGCGAGTTCATCGACCATGGCCAGGGCCGCCTGATCCACGCGCCGCTGGCCTATCACTGGGCACGCATGATCGAGCTGCTGCACGCGGCGGAAACGATCAAGGAGCTGCTGCACGACGACGACCTTTCGGGGAGTGATCTGAGCGGCAGCGGTACCCGCCGGCACGAGGGCGTCGGCGTCATCGAAGCGCCGCGCGGCACGCTGATCCACCACTACCGCGTCGATGACGACGACTTGGTGACGATGTGCAACCTGATCGTCTCGACCACGCACAACAACCAGCCGATGAACGAGGCCATCCGGCGCGTCGCCCGGCGCTATCTCAACGGTCGCCAGCTCAGCGAAGGCCTGCTCAACCACATCGAAGTCGCGATCCGCGCCTTCGATCCCTGTCTTTCGTGCGCCACGCACGCGCTCGGCAAGATGCCGCTGCAGCTTGAGCTGCAGGATGTCGCGGGGCAGGTGATCGCGCGGATGCGCAGCGCCTCCTGACTTGCCGGCGGTGCCGCCCGTGTCGCTCGCGCCGGTGGTCATCCTGGCCTGTGGCAATCCCAGCCGCGGCGACGACGCCCTGGGGCCGATGCTCCTCGACCGCCTGCAGGACTGGCTTGCGGGCGAGGGCCTGAGCACCGGCTTTGAACTGATCGGCGACTTCCAGTGGCAGGTCGAGCACGCCCTCGACCTCGCCGGGCGGCGCCTGGCTCTATTCCTTGATGCCGGCCAGCGGACGCCGGCGCCGTGGGTTTTTCGGCAGGTGCAGGCGCTTGCCACGCCGACGCCGAGCTCGCATGCGCTGTCGCCGGAAGCGGTGCTCGCCGTGCTGGCGCGCATCGGACAACCGGCGCCACCGACCTTCGTGCTCGGCGTTGCCGGCGAGCGCTTCGAACTCGGGGAGAGCCTGAGTGCCGCCGCGAGCCGCCACGCCGAGGGGGCGTTCGCACTGCTGCAGGTCTTGTGCCGTACCTCCGGTGTCGATGCCTGGCAGGCTTTGGCCACCGGGAGACCGGGCGGGATCGTGCGGTGGCCGGCGAGGGATGCGCAATGAGCACCCCGTTCGTTTCTCACCGGGACACGGGGTACGCGCCCGGAACGAGCGGCACTCGCGTCGGAGCGCTTACCCGGGCTTGGCGATGATCCCCGGCAGGTAGCCGGTCCCCTGGAAGATGGAGAGATTCTGCCGACGCGGCACCATTCCCGGAGCGGCCAGCCCGAGGTGTACCCACGCGCCGTATTCGTGGATGAGCTGATCGTAGGCGATTCCTGACGCGGCGATCTTTTTGGCTGTTTGCAGGACGGTGCCGAATTTCGGGGCCGTAAAGTCGGCAGCCAGACCCAGCAGGTGCGCGCTCTTTGCCGAGCCACCGACCGCGGCGTTGAGCGCCGGGCTACGGTAACCGCTACTGATCAACAGGCTCACGCCGCCGAGTAGCGTGCGAACTTCTTCGAGAACCTCGGCAAGGCTTTTCAGGTTGCGCAGTGCCGCCGCTCCCGGTGTGTTGTCGATCCCACTTCTCGTGGCGGTTTGGCTGGCGACCAGTTCATCCAGCGTAAAGTGTTCGGTCAGGCTCCTGGGCATGTCTCGCTCCTCCTCTGAAGGTTAAAAATTGCGCACGCGGTCCGGGATGGCCGGGACCGTCAGGCCAGCGCCCTGATGGTTCTCGCCAGATGCTCGATGACTTCCGAATCCCGCCAGTACTGTTCGTGGCTGAAGGGGTTCCACGAGGTGGCAATCGCCCCGAGCAGGCCGCCACCGGCGTTGACCGGAAGGTCTTCCACCAGCGCTTCGTAAGAAGGACTCAGCGGTCGCAGCGGCCAGCCGAGGACATCATCTTCATCGAAGAGGTTGTGCCATTTGAAGTCCTGGTTCGGCCGCTGGATCGCCTGGATGTTCTTGTGCCCGGCCACAAAGATGGGAATGTTGCAGCCCGTCGTATACAGGCGCTGCAAGGTCTGCATCCGCCGGAACTGGTCTTGCGTGGATCCGGCGGCCACCCCGTCTCCCGGCGGCGCACGCCAGATGCCCGCTGAAGGGCGCGGCTGCTGCGCGTCCCAGATGTAGCTGGAGATGACCTGGCATCCGAGCGACTGGGCAACGACGATCACCGGCACGGCGCTTCGGCCCGCTTCCTCGAAGACGCTGTCCAGGGTCTGGAGGATGATCTTCTGGGTCTCGAAATAGGGACTACCGGCGACATCCTTGCGGTACTCCAGGCTGGCTGCGTCCGAGAATCCATAGAGCAGGAACCGCCGCAGTTTCATCCAGTCGATCTGGTCGCGCATCCTGCCGAAAATCTCGGCCTGGTTGCCTTGAAGGACATTCTGGTAGTAGATGGGCCGGAAGGCGATCCTGTTCCAGGTCGAGTTGCCCAAGGCCTTCTTGAGCAGGTCATGGAGTTCGACGTAGTAAGTGGGAGAGGTGTCGCCCATTCCATGCAGGGTGAGCAGTGCAAGTTTCTTTGGCATACGGATTCCCGAAAAAATCGATTGGCAGAGAACAGCGTGCTCTTGCCAGGTGGCAAGCGGCGGCAGGCCGTGTGACCAGCAAGGATGCAAACCTCGCCGAAGCGTCGGTCGGAAAATTGTAAGCGACGGCCAGCGCCAGCCCACACAAATTTTTCTGATGGCGGCGAGGCGGAATTGGTGCCTCCTCGGCTGCCGATATGGCCTGGAGGTTGATGAAGAAGGGGGGGCGCTGATTCCGCCACCGCGCAAACATCGTCACCGCTACTATGCCGGCGCGAGGTCCGCCGCTGTGGGAGATGCAGGAAACCGGACCGGACCCCCTCGATCCGCAAGCGCAACCCGCACCGGACTATGAGTTCGATCAGCGTATCGCGTGGCAGGGCACAAGACGAATAGACTCGCTCGTAGGGGGAGGCTCGTGCCAGTGGCCACCTGAGCGGCAAACTTCCGCCGCCCAAGTGGCCACTGGCACAGACAACGGGAATGCCGGACCGGGTTTTACGGGGCGATCAGGAACCTTGGGTACGAATTTCACGATTGACACGGACGGGAACGGACGAGATGCTTCAAAAAGTGGCATTGGAATTCCTATCCTTGTAGTTACAGAAAATCATTGACGGCGTGAATTGTCGTAACTACAATTTTTCTCATGCGGATAGAGTTCGACCCTGACAAGCGCGACAGAGCCCTGGTTGAACGGGGTTTGGACTTTGCCCGCGCAGGCGAAGTCTTCGCCGGCCACCACTTCACCGATGAAGATATCCGCGAGGATTACAGCGAGCCGCGCTTCGTCACAGCGGGCAAGCTCGACGGCCGAATGGTGATCATGGTCTGGACACCGCGCGGCGAGGCTCGCCGCATCATCAGCATGAGGAAAGCCAATGAACGCGAACAAGCACGCCACGCCTACCGAGTGGATTGACCCTGACGACGCCCCGGTGCTGACGGAGGAGTTTTTCGAGCAAGCAGATGAGTACGTCGGAGATCAGCTTGTGCGCCGTGGCCGCCCGCCAGCCGAAAGGCCCAAGCAGGCGCTGACCGTGCGCTATGACGCCGATGTCGTGGAAGCCTTCAAGGCGACCGGCAAAGGCTGGCAAACGCGCATGAACGACGCCCTGCGCGACTGGCTCAAGACCCATTCCCTGGCGTAGTTCGGGCTTAGGCCTCGAACAGGCCGCCAACCCTACCGCCCCTGAGGCGGCTTGTCGATTACCTGTCCTCCTCCTCAAGCGCCATCTCATAGGTCGTGCCGACTCTTGGACATATTTGACACGGACGACTGAATACACCGGCCCGGATGACGGCAAGGATTAGCTCGATACCCGGCCCTTGACAACCCGCCCGCAACGCGTGCACGCTGTCAGGCATGAGCACGATTACGTTTGACACCTTGAAGTTCGCTGAACGTCTGGAGAAGGCGGGGCTTACCCGAGAGCAGGCCTCTGCCTTCGCCGAGGCACAGAAGGAAGTCTTCGCCGAGGCACTGGAAGGCCAACTGGCGACGAAAGCCGATATCGAGCGGGTGGAAAGAAAACTGATCGAGCAGGACGGCAAGTTCCTCGTCCTGCAGTGGATGCTCGGCGGCATCCTGGCCTTGGCCACCGCCAATTTTGCCAAGCAGTTCTTCTGATCTACCTGAATCCGTGCGCATGACTCTTCAACCTCCTCCGGCGGCATGCGGCGCTTGAACTCCTCGTCGGGAGCCGAGTGGTTTGGCTCCATTACGGCGTCTGGCGGGGCGATTGAGGTAGGTCGTCAACCGTAGAGTCCAACGGATTAATCGGCCATCTGTTTTGCATAGTACTGCTGGTTGAATGCAGCAGGCGATAGATAGCCAAGTCCAGCCTGCTTGCGGATACAGTTTAGAAGAGGCGCGGGGTTGCCGTCGAATACTCCCGCCGTCGTTGCAGCCGCGCCGCTTTGTAGTATTCTCCGGACCGATGGTCAGACAACCCTTTCGCATGCGCCCTGGCGAACTCAAGAGGGAGGTCACGAGATTTTCGCTCGGGGGGAACACATGAGCATGGAAGGCAAGAGTGCCGACCGGCGTTTTGCGGTTGACCGGCCGGCCCTGATCAGGCGTTTGCGCGCGGTGTTGCCGGTGCAGGCCCTGCTGGTCGAGGAAGAGGACCTGCGGCCGTATGATTGCGACGGACTGACCGCTTATCGCCAGTTGCCGTTGCTCGTCGCCCTTCCCGAGAACGAGTCACAGGCACAGGCGATCCTCAAGGTCTGCCATGAGCTGAAGGCCCCGGTGGTGGCGCGCGGTGCCGCCACCGGGCTGTCGGGCGGCGCCACCCCGCATGCCGATGGCGTTGTGGTGTCGCTCGCCAGGCTCAAGAAGATCGTCAGTATCGACGCCCTGTCGCGTACCGCGGTGGTGCAGCCGGGGGTGCGCAACCTGGCGGTGTCCGAGGCGGCGGCGCCCTACGGGCTGTATTACGCGCCCGACCCTTCGTCGCAGATCGCCTGTACGATCGGTGGCAACGTCGCCGAGAACTCCGGCGGTGTGCACTGCCTCAAGTATGGCCTGACCGTGCACAATGTCCTGCGTGTGCGCGGCCTGACCATGGCGGGTGAGATCGTCGAGTTCGGCAACGCGGCACTCGACGCGGCCGGCTACGATCTGCTGGCGCTGCTCAACGGCTCCGAAGGTCTGCTGGCCATGATCACCGAGGTGACGGTCAGGTTGACGCCCAAACCGCAACTGGCGCAGGTGGTGATCGCCTCTTTCGACGACGTGCGGCGAGCCGGCGACGCCGTCGCCGGGATCATTGCCGCCGGCATCATCCCGGCCGGTCTCGAAATGATGGACAGGAAGGCCATCCACGCTGTCGAGCCCTACGTCAACGCCGGTTACGACATGGACGCCGAAGCGATCCTGCTGTGCGAATCGGATGGCACGCCGGAAGAAGTCGCCGAGGAGATCGGGCGCATGACGGCAGTACTGGAAAGGAGCGGCGCCTCGGCCTATTGCGTTTCGCGCACCGAAGCCGAGCGCCTCAAGTTCTGGGCCGGACGCAAGGCGGCGTTCCCGGCTGTTGGTCGGTTGACCCCGGATTATCTGTGCATGGACGGCACCATCCCGAGAAAGCGCTTGGCCGAGATGCTCCAGGAAATCACCGGGCTTTCCGGGAAATACGATCTGCGTTGCGCCAATGTCTTCCACGCCGGCGACGGCAATCTGCATCCGCTGATCATGTACGATGCCAATCAGCCCGGACAGCTTGAGCGGGCGATGGCTTTCGGTGCCGAAATCCTGGAACTGTCGGTACGCTTCGGAGGCACCATCACCGGCGAGCATGGGGTGGGTATCGAGAAGGTCAATCTGATGGCCGAGCAGTTCGGAATGGCCGAGATCGAAACCTTTCATCGCCTCAAGGCGGCCTTCGACGAGCACGGGCTGCTCAATCCCGGCAAGGGCGTGCCGACGCTTGCGCGTTGCCGCGAATACACCCAGGCGCGCGTGGCGCGTGCGCCGACTGCGCCGAGGTTCTGATGGAAACACTGATCGACGACTGGCGCGTACGCATTGCCGCTGCGGCCGGCTCGGGCGGCAAGCTGGCGATTCGTGGCGGCGGCAGCAAGTGTTTCTACGGTGGTCCGGAGACCGGCGAGCGGCTCGATGTCGCCGCCTACCGCGGGATTGTCGCCTACGAGCCAAGCGAACTGGTGGTTACCGCACGTGCCGGAACGGGTCTGCGCGAACTGGCGGCAACGCTCGCCGCGAAGGGGCAGGGCCTGGTCTTCGAGCCGCCGCATTTCGGGGCCGCGGCGACGGTCGGCGGCATGCTCGCTACCGGTTTGTCGGGACCACGCCGGCAGGCGGTGGGTGCGGTGCGCGATTTCGTGCTCGGTGTCAAACTGCTCAATGGCAGCGGCGAAGTGCTCTCCTTCGGCGGGCAGGTGATGAAGAACGTCGCCGGCTACGATGTCCCGCGCTTGCTGGCGGGCAGCCTCGGCACGCTCGGCGTTGTGCTCGAAGTTTCGCTCAAGGTGCTGCCGCTGCCGGTAGCCGAGAAAAGCTTGCGTTTTGCGCTCGACGAGGCCGCGGCGTTGCAGAAGCTCAACCAGTGGGGTGGCCGGCCCTTGCCGATTTCGGCGTCGGCGTGGCATGACGGCCTGCTGACGCTGCGCCTGTCCGGGGCTGCCGCCGCGGTCGCTGCCGCAGAGCGCGAACTCGCTGGCGAGGTGCTGGCCGATGCCGACGTCTTCTGGGATTCGCTGCGCGAGCAGAAGCAGGCGTTCTTTCTCGGCGACGCGCCGCTGTGGCGGCTTTCGCTGCCGTCCGTGACGCCGCCGCAGGCGCTCGGAGAGACGCTGATCGAATGGGGCGGCGCGCAGCGCTGGCTGCGCGGTGGCGACGCCAGGCGGATTCGCGCGGCCGCGGCAAAGGCCGGCGGGCATGCGACCCTGTTTCGAGGTGACGATGCCCTGAAGACGGAGGTCGGGGTTTTCCAGCCGCTGACCGCGCCTCTGGCGCGCATCCATCGCCATCTGAAGCAGGCTTTCGATCCGCAGGGGGTTTTCAACCCCGGCCGGATGTATCCGGGTCTATGAAAGTTCGCCGATCATGCAAACCTATCTAGCCGATTTCATCAAGGACACGCCGGTCGGGCGCGAGGCCGACGCGATTCTGCGCAGTTGCGTGCATTGCGGCTTCTGCAACGCGACTTGTCCGACCTTTCAGTTGCTCGGCGATGAACTCGACGGGCCGCGCGGTCGCATCTATCTGATGAAACAGATGCTCGAAGGGCATGCGGTCACCACCCGGACGCAACTGCATCTCGATCGCTGCCTGAATTGCCGCGCCTGCGAAACGACCTGTCCTTCAGGCGTCAGGTATCATCGCCTGCTGGAGATCGGACGCGCGGTCATCGAGCAACGTGTACCGCGTTCACCCGCCGCCCGGGCGACGCGTTTCCTGCTTTGCGAAGCGCTGCCGCGCGACTGGATTTTCAAGCCGGCCGTGCGTGTCGGACAAGTGTTGCGGCCGTTGTTGCCGGCCGCCCTGGCCGACAAGGTGCCGAGCGCTGCCGGTAGAGTGCGCAGACCGTGGCCGCGGCCGGCCGCGCGGCCACGCAGGATGATCGCCCTGGCCGGTTGCGTGCAGCCGACCCTGACCCCGAATACCAATGCGGCGATGGCACGTGTTCTCGACCGGCTCGGTATCGAATTGTTCGAAGTGCCGGGCGCCGGCTGTTGTGGCGCGCTGCGCTACCACCTCAATGCCCAGGAAAAGGCACTCGACGACATGCGGCGGGTGATCGACGCCTGGTGGCCGCATGTCGAGAGCGGCTCCGTCGAGGGTTTCGTGATGACCGCGTCGGGCTGCGGTGCGCACGTGCGCGAATACGGTGAACTGCTCAGGCACGATCCGGCGTACGCCGACAAGGCGGCGCGAATTGCGGACATGACGCGCGATGCCTCCGAGGTCCTGGCTGCCGAGCAGCAACAACTCGTCGAGTTGCTGCGTCGGCAGGGCGATGGCAGCGGCCAGCGGGTGGCGTTTCACTCGCCCTGCACCTTGCAGCACGCGCTGAAGATTCGCGGTGTCGTCGAAGCGCTGCTGACTGCCGCCGGTTACCAGCTCTCGCCGGTTGCCGATTCGCACCTGTGCTGCGGCTCGGCGGGGGCCTATTCGATCATTCAACCGGTGCTCGCCACGCAGTTGCGTGACAACAAGCTGGCAGCGATGCGCGCGGGTTCGCCGGTGCTGCTGGTGACGGCCAATACCGGGTGCCAGACCCACCTGCAGAGCGGCAGCAAGGTACCGGTGCGGCACTGGATCGAACTGATCGACGAGCGCCTGGGCGCAGCCACCTGAGCAGCCGATGCGGAGACGTGATGGAACTCGACAGTCAGGCGGGTAGTTACCAGGAGCTTTGCCGGAGTTTCCGCTGGCAGGTCCCGGAGCGGTTCAATCTCGCCGTCGACGTCTGTGGCCGCTGGGCCGCGGAACGTCACCGCTTTGCGCTGTACTACGAGGACGCGAGCGGATTCACCTCGGCGCACACCTTCTGGGACATTCAGCGACAGGCGAACCGGCTCTCGAACGTGCTTGCGGCATTGGGTACGCTGCCTGGCGACCGGGTGGCGATCCTCTTGCCGCAATGCCCGGAAGCGGCCATCGCGCAGATCGCGATTTGCCAGATGGGCGCGCTGGCCGTCCCTCTGTCGCCGTTCCTGGGGCCGGATTCACTGGAACACCGTTTGGGCGATGCCGCCGCCCACCTGGCCATCGTCGATGCGACGACGCAGCCCGGAGTGCAAGGGCTGCGCCACAGGTTGCCGCGGTTGCGACACGTGCTCGGCGTTGGCAGCGCCGCAGGACCAGGCATCCGGCCCTGGGATGAAGTGCTCGAGCACGCTTCGGCGCACTACACGCCGATAGTCACCGCGGCCGGCGATCCGGCGATGATCCTTTACCGCCGCGGTACCCAGGGCGGCGCCAGGGGGGCACTGATGGCGCACCGAATGCTGTTCGGCAAGCTCAGTGCGTTCGTCTGCGCGCATGACTTCTTTCCGCAACCGCGGGACATGCTCTGGTCGCCTGGCCAACCCGCGGGGGCCGGCGATTTTTGGGATGCCCTGCTGCCGACCTGGCATTTCGGCATGCCGCTGCTCGCGTACAACGGGACCCTGGACGCCGTGAAGGTCTTTGCCCTGATCGAAAAGTACGGTATTCGCAATGCCGTTCTATGGCCATCGCTCTTGCAGCGGATGATGCAGCGGGTGGCGGACCCCGGCACGGTCTACGATCTCGACCTGCGTACGCTGGCGAGCGTCGGCGAGCCGGTCGATCCAGCGCTGTGGCACTGGGCGAGAGACAAAATGGGTGTGGCCATCAACGGTATCTTCGGGCCTGCCGGCCTCCCCGATCTGGTCGGCAACTGGGCTTCGCGATGGCCTGCCAGTCCGGGCGCGGTGGGCAGAGCCTATCCGGGGCACCGGGTGGCGGTGATCGATGCTCAGGGAAACGCGCTGCCGCCGGGCGAGGTCGGCGAACTCGCCGTGTTTCGACAGTACCATGCTGAGGATGATCCCCTGCCGATGCTCGGCTATTGGCGGGATCCCGAGGCCACGGCAGAGGCCGTCGTCGGCGATGGCTGGGTGCGTACCGGCGAATCGGCGACGCTCGATGGTGAGGGTAATCTATTCTGCCAGCGGCCTGCCGACGATACCTTCGCGAGTGCTGGCTATCGCGTCGACCCGTCGGAGATCGAGACCTGTCTGCGTGCGCATGCCGTCGTGGCCAACTGTGCCGTGATCGGCCGTGCAGACGAGCTGGGCGGCACGCGGCCCAGGGCTTTCGTCGTCTTGCGGCCGGGCGTGCTCGGGACGCCGGAACTGGTTCGCGAGTTGCAGCGACATGTCGGTCGGTATTTGGCGCCCTACGAAACGCCGAAAGCGATAGAATTCACCGCGGCGCTGCCGCTCGGCGCCAGCGGGGAGGTCTTGCGGGGCGCCTTGAGCACTCGCGAAATGCAACCGACGGCATGTACAGAGGGTGGAATGAAGGGGAGGCAATGAGCGAACAGCTTGAGCAGGCCGCCGGCCTGGTGGACGAGCGACGTCAGAACCAGCGCTCGCGGGCCGCTTTCGAGAGCGCTTTCGTGATGATCGAGCCGTTTTTCGATCCAGGGCAGGGCTGGGGAGGACAGTCGCTGGAACTTCTGGCGTACCGAATCGTGCGCGAGAATTTTCCTGAGCTGAGTGGCGAGGAGGTGCATGCCGTGGTGGTGGCAGCACACCGCGTGTATATCGAGCGTAATCCGCAACGTAGCGATCACCTGCCGCGCCCGAGCGAACTACGGCGGGTAACCCTCTGAACCGGCATGCGGTGCCTTGGGGGGAGGCGGTAACGCCTGCCGTGGCGCGCCTGAAGTGGCTGCCGAGTTTGCGGAGAAAGCCTGTCGATGCCGATTTCGATTGATGCCTGTGTTGCCCAGCATCAGGGCGACCGTCGCGAGCAACAGGACCGGGTCGCCATCCTGCCGCATCCGCGGGGCGGCGGGGTGGCGTTGGCGGTGTTGGCGGACGGCATGGGCGGCCATACCGGTGGGGTCATTGCCGCCCAGCAGGTGATCCACACCGCGCGCAACAACCTCGAGGGATATTCGGCGCGAACCGAATCGGCGCGCGTGCTGCTGGAATCGTGCATCAACGAAGCGCATATGCTGATCAAGGCTTCCCGTTTCATCAACGAGAAGGATCCGCACAGCACCGTGGTGATGTTGCTGCTGCAGCCGGGCCGGGTGAGCTGGGCACACTGCGGTGACAGCCGTTTCTACCACTTCCGCGGCGATGCCTTGCTCTTCCGCAGCACCGACCACTCGTACGTGGCGCAACTGGTGGTGCAAGGCCGGATCACTCCCGAACAGGCGCTGGTCCATCCCAACCGCAACATTTTGCTGACCTCGCTGGGCGGCGGCGACGCTCCCAAGATTGCCTTTGGCGAAGCCGAAGGTCTGCAGGCAGGGGACACCTTCCTGCTCTGCTCCGACGGTCTCTGGGGCTATTTCACCGACCAGGAACTGGCCTGGGTGATCAGCGGCTCGTCTTCGGCGCGGGAAGCCACCGAGTTGCTGATCGGGCGCGCGCGCTCGATGGGCCATGGCGACGGCGACAACATCTCGGTGGCCATTCTGAAGCTGGTCAATGTGCCCCAGCCGGAGCCGGCGGCCACACCAGGCGCAAAGACGACGCTACTTGCGCCCGAGTCCGCCAAGTAGCGCGGCGACCAGGCGGCGTGGTTTGTGCGGGTGCTCACTGCGGGCCGATACCCTTTCGGCCTCGCTGCCGACTGCTGCCGCCACGGGATGCGGTTCCGGGCTTTCGTAAGGCTTGCTGAAGTCGAAACCGTCGGCGGCGATGTGCGACGGGCGTCGGCCGCTGCCCGGCCGGTTCGATCCTTCACGCGCCGCCGCGCGGCTCGGGGCGCGCTCGCCCGGTGCTGTCGCCAGTGGCGCCAGGGCTGGCGGAGCTGCCGTTGGCCGGCGGTGGTGACTGCGTTTGTCGCCGGGCGGGTAGCAGTAGTCGTATTCCGGCTCGAAGCCGGGGATGGCTACCTGCTCGACCTGGATCCGGATCAGTTTTTCGATCTCGACCAGATACTGGACTTCGCTCGCCGAAACCAGAGAGATCGCTGTTCCGGGCTTGCCGGCACGACCGGTGCGGCCGATGCGGTGGATGTAATCTTCGGGAGTGCGCGGCAACTCGAAGTTGATCACATGCGGCAATTCGTCGATATCGAGACCGCGCGCCGCCACGTCCGTCGCGACCAGCACCAGTACCGAACCCTCCTTGAACGCTTCGAGTGCCTTGAGGCGTTCCTGCTGGCTCTTGTCGCCGTGGATCGAGTCGGCGGCAATTCCTGCCCTTTGCAACTCGCGAGCCAGTTTGTTGGTTTCGATCTTGGTGCGCGTAAAGACCAGCACCTGGTTGAAGTCGGCCGATTTCAGCAGCTTCACCAGCAGCGCACGCTTGGCCTCGGCGGCCACCGGATGGACCCGGTGGGTGATCGTTTCCGACACCGTGTTGCGCTTGGCGACCTCGATCAGTACCGGCGACTGCAGCATGCCGTCGGCCAGTTTCTTGATCTCTTCCGAAAAGGTCGCCGAGAACAGCAGGCTCTGCCGCTGCCGAGGCAGCATGTTGATGATGCGCGTGACGTCCGGGACGAAGCCCATGTCCAGCATGCGATCCGCCTCGTCGAGCACGAGCGCCTGCACACTGCCGAAGTTGAGGCACTTTTGTTCGACAAGGTCGAGCAGCCGACCGGGGGTGGCTACCAGGACCTCGACACCGCAGCGGATCTCGGCGATCTGCGGTTTGATGTCTACCCCACCGAAGACGCAGGCACTCCTGATCGGTACGTGCCGGCTATAGGTTTTCACCGATTCGTGGACCTGGATCGCCAGTTCGCGTGTCGGCGCCAGCATCAGTACGCGTACCGGGTGGCGGGCTGGTGAAGGGCTGGGGCTGGCGAAGGCCAGGATGCGCTGCAGCAGCGGCAGCGTGAACGCGGCGGTCTTGCCGGTGCCCGTCTGGGCGCCGCCCATTAGATCCTTGCCGGCGAGAACGAGCGGTATCGCCTGTGCCTGGATCGGCGTTGGCTCTGTGTAGCCCTTGTCGGCAATGGCTCTCAGCAGTTCAGGTGCCAGGCCGAGTTCATCAAAACGCATGGGCAAAGCCTTCAAATCGGTCAAAAATCAATCTCATATGGAGCATGATTATACATCGATCGCGCGCCCCTGCCGGCCTGCTTTGCGGCGGCAGACGCGGGTCGGAGCGTCGCTGCGGTGGCGCCGAGCCACTTCAGCGATCGCTGCAGGCAAGCACGGGCCGGGTTTTGCGCGAATTTCCGGCGTGCCGTCAGCGTTTTTCGAGCAGGCCGAGTGCGCGTTCTGCGGCCGCGTCGAAAATGGCGACTCGCGAAACGAGCTGCGCGCGGCCGGAGCGGATTTGCTGGTCGACGGTGGCTGCCGACATGGCGACGGCGTAGGGCCAGTCCGGGTTGAAGAACAGGATCGTCCCCGAAGACGGGTTTTGCCAGCAACCGAGGCCACACAGCGGCTCGGTGTTCGCCATCCGGAAACGCAACCAGTCGCCGACCTGCCAGTTTGCCACCGCCAGCGTGTGCGGTGAGCGGGTATCGGACGGCATTCCCAGATAGTGTACCCGCCAGCCGTCGCGCTCGAGGACGCGCGGGGCTGCCGGCGACGCGCCGCCGGCGATGGTGCGTGGGCTGTCCGCAGCCGTTCCCGGTGTCGGCGGGGTTGGCGCGAGGCTACGCAGCGCAGCCGTCTGCAGGTCGAACAAGGCATTCAGAAACGGGCTTCTCTCGGCGGCAGGAACGCCGATGGCGTCAAGCCCGACGCCAATTCTCCTGACCAGTGACGAGGCCAGGCTGGCGAGGCGCTTGCGTTCCTCGGCGCTTTGTTTCGGTTGTACGCTCCAGATCAGTTCATCGCCGGTAGTGCTGCTCTCCTGCCAGCGTTTGCCCGTGGCGCCGTCCTCCAGAACAGCGGCGACCATCACTCGCAACCAGTACTTTTCGAGAAACGACGCCACTTCGGGCGAACGCGTTCTGGCCAGCCTGCCGCGCAGCCAGGTCGCCGCCAGTTGTTCGGCATACTGCCGGTTCTCGTGCTCGACGACCATCTGGATGGAGGTCTCCGCCGCCCGTCGGATCGACTGGTCGCGTTCCCTGATCAGCGTGTCCAGGTCGGCGAGGTGCGCATCGAGCGGCGCGCCCCTGGTGTCCAGTGCAATCCTGGCGGCTGCGGTGAGCCGGCCGATGCGCTGGCAGATCGGATGTTCCCAGCCGGTGTTGCGCGGCAGGCCGACCGCCGCCCGCGCCATGCGGTTGATCAGCAGGCGTGCGGGATGTTGGTCGTTGGTGAACAGGGACGGGTCGACGATCGCCAGTTTGAGCAAGGGAATCTGCAGGCGTCCGATGGCCGCCTTGATGGTATCGGGCAGATCGCTGGAGTCGAAGATGGACTCGAAGATCAGCGCCATCGTATCGATGGCGATCGCTTCGGGCTTGCCCAGGGGCAGGTCAAGATCCTTCGATGTCAGCGCGCACAGCGGCGCGGGCGCCGGTAACTCCGCCGCCCCGGCGTCGATGGCGGGGTGCGCCGAGCGGCTCTCGAGCGCGGTCAGGCGGTCGAGCAAATGGTTGAGCATGACCATCGCCGCCGCATCGAGAGTGGCGTTTCCGGAGCGTCCACCGCCGTCGCCGAAAAAGTCGACCGGCGCACCGGTTTGCTGGTTGCCAAGCCGGCGCACCGCCTGCTGCAGCGTAGACAGGGCGTTGCCTGGTGCCGCCTGGTTCAGGTTCTCCGCGGAGCCGACTGCGACGGCCACCGGGGTCACTACTGGCGCGTTTGCTCCCTGCACCGGTTCGATCCCGTAGCCTGCCAGCAATTGGTCGAGATCGCGATAAAGCGCCGGCAGTTGTTGGCCAAGCGCGCGCTCCAGCCAGTCGAGCATGGCGTGTCGCTGTTCATTGCTGCCGCCGCAGGCCTTGCAGAGCGCCCACAAGCCCAGGCAGATCACCTCCGGGCCGAGCGGATTGCTGTCCTCGTTCATCGCCGGCCTGGAGAGCAGGGTCATGTAGCGCAACTGGCTTCGCCACAGGTCGCGACCGGCAGCCTCGCGCAGGCGGCTGCCGATTTCGCCGATACGGATGTCCAGTTCGAGGTCGTCGTCTCCCATCAAGGTCAGGCGTGAGGCCGTGAGCTGGCTGGTTTGCTCGAAGTCGTCACGCGGGCTGGCCGAGGCAGCCTGGTCATGCGCCTCGCCGACCTCGTGGGCGAAGGCTTCGAACGCAGGTGCTGTGGCGAACGCGCAGCGCTTGACGATTTCCGTCAGGCGGCTCAGGAACAGGGCCTTGCTGGCACGAAGAACCGGCAAGGGATCACCGCCAGTTGCGGTTGTTTGCGGAAGAAGGGGGTTATCTTCGGACATTCCTTGCCGGCCGGATGGTCTCAGAGGTCTTTGGTCGTCAATCGTATCGAAGCGCGCATCAATGGTCGTTCGCCTAATGTTTTGCGGGTTTGTCGGGCGCTTTTTGTTCGGGTTTGGCTTCAGGTACGGCTTCCTCAACGGCTGCAGGTTTCTTTTTCTTGGTGCCCGGTGGTTGGGGCGGCGGCAGTTGGGGTTCGACGGTTTCCAGCTTGTTTTCTCGCATGTAGACGTCCATGTCGCGCCAGCCTTCGTAGATCGGCGCCTTGGGCAACCACGAGTAGATCGAGTAGCAGTCCTCGATGGCGCGTCCGGATTGCCGGCAGGCACCACCGACCGCTTTCCCCTCGGCATCCAGACGGGCGGCCTTGGCTGCCGGCGGTTCGATTCCGAGTTTCTGCTGCACCGCGTCGCAGCCGCCGAGGCACAGGGTGGCGATCATCAGGAAGGTGCGCAGGGGGACGGGCGCTCGCTCGAACACAACGTTCTCGAAGAAAGTAGAATGCAGATGCCGCATTTTACCCACAAACCGGGTGCGGGACTTTTCTGGTCGTGCTGCGGGTGATCTGCCGGCGCGGGCGACATCGTCGGAGGCCTGTCGAAGCCGGCGGAACCATGCATGGCTTGGCCATCGCAGCGATTATAATTCCCGGTTTTCCCCTCACTTCCAGGATCCTTCGCATGCGTTTACTCAAAATCCTTCCCGCCGCACTGGCACTTGCCCTGGCTGCCCCGTTTTCTTCGCTGGCGGTCGCCGCACCGACAGAGATCGATCTCTCGCATCAGCTTGACGAGGAGCGTGCCGAACGTCTCGAGAAGCTGGTTGAACGGTTCAATGCGCGCCAGAAGGAATATCAGGTCAGACTCGTGCGTCGCGTGCAGGGCGATGCTCCCAAGGATCTGAATCTGGTGACACGCGAGGAGCAGGCGCGTTTCGTCGCCGCAAAAGCGAATTTCAAACCTTTGCATCAGGTGATGAAGGAAGCCAGTCTGCCCCTCGACGGCGGAAAACTGGCGCCCGAACTGCGTGTCGGCCTCAGCGACGCCCAGGGAAACCTTTTTGCGCTGCCAATCGCGCTGTCGACCCCGGTACTGTTCATCAACAAGACCGCTTTCCGCAAGGCCGGCCTCGACCCGGAGAAGCCGCCTAAGACCTGGGCCGAAACGCAGCAGGCGGCCGACAAATTGTTCGACTCCGGCAGCACCTGCCCCTACACCACCTCCTGGCCAGCCTGGGTGCATATCGACAACCTCAGCTCCTGGAACGGCGTCGAGGTGGCCGATGCGAAAGGCAAGCTGAATTTCAATGGTCTGGTTCAGGTCAAGCATACGGCAATGCTGACCACTTGGGCAAAGGCTCGTTTTTTCATCTATTTCGGCCGCCGCGACGAGGCGGACAACCGCTTTGCGGCGGGCGAGTGCGGCATGCTGACCAGTTCTTCTTCGTTCTACGGAACGCTGCATGAGAAAGGCAAGCTGGACACCGGTGTTTCGGCGCTGCCGTATCACGACGACGTGCCGGGCACGCCGCAGCAGACGCTTGCCGGCGGCGCTTCCCTGTGGGTGGGTGCCGGGCAGAAGCCGGCCGAGTACAAGGGCGTGGCTCAATTTGTAAACTTCCTGATGGAACCTGACCTGCAGGTCGAACTCTCGGCCGCCGCCGGATTCCTGCCGATGACCTCGGCCGCCCGTGCCGCCGCCGGCAGCAAACTGTTGAAGGCCGACGTTGCCGGTCTCAACGTGGCCTACAAGCAGTTGCAGGGGCCTGGCGCCTTGCGCACGTTGCGCGTTTCCGAAATCGAGCGGGTGCGGATCATCGCCGAAGAGGAACTCGAGGCCGCCTGGGCCGGCAAGACTCCGGCCAAGCAGGCGCTCGACGTCGCGGTCCAGCGTGGCAACCTGGTCATGCCGGGCGCGTCGGCACCCGCAGCGGCAGCACGCAAGAAGTGATTCGCCCGCGGCTCGGCTGGTCCTTGCCGCGTGTCTTCGCGCACCGCTGTGGCGGTGCGCTGGCGCCCGAGAACACGCTGGCCGGCCTGCGCATCGCCGCCAGGCTGGGTTTGCGGGCCGTCGAGTTCGACGTGATGCTGTCGGCCGATGCTTCGCCGTGGTTGCTGCACGACGAGTCCCTGCAACGTACGACGAACGGCAGTGGGCGGGTGTGCGCGACGCGCGACGCGCAACTGCGCGTGCTCGATGCCGGCGCCCACCAGCACCCGGCATTTGCCGGCGAGGCGATCCCGACTCTGGCTGCGGCAGCGCACGCCTGTCGGCAACTGGGTTTGTCGGCCAACGTCGAAATCAAGCCGGCCGCTGGCTTCGAGGCGCTGACCGGTGAGGTCGTGGCGTGCCAGGTGCGCACCCTGTGGGCGGGTGCGGCACTACCGCTGGTGTCGTCATTCTCGGAAACGGCGTTGGCGGCGGCGCGCGCGGCCGGGCCCGAACTGCCGCTCGGCTTGCTCTACGAGCGCCCGCCGGCAGACTGGCTGGCCGGGGCCAGGGAATTTGCTGCGCAGACCCTGCATTGCGCCGCCGAGTTCCTGGAAGACGACCTGCTGTGCGAAGCCCGCGCCGCCGGCATCCCGGTGTTGTGCTACACGGTCAATGACCCGCTGGTTGCCGCCGCCCTCCTGCGGCGCGGCGTGACGGCGGTGTTCAGCGACCGCATCGACTGCGTCGGCGAGGACTAGGAGCGCTTCCCGGCAGGGTCGCCCGACGGCTTGTTGCTCCCTCATTCCAAACGGCCACCGGCAGCCCGGCCGCGGCGATTCGGCGGTCGCGAATCCGACTTTCACGTTAGAATCGCAGCTCTTTGAACGACCCTGAACCGGGATGGATCACCATGACCAGCGCTGAAATCCGCGACAAGTTCCTCAAGTTCTTCGCCTCCAAAGGTCACCAGATTGTCGCTTCAAGTTCCCTGGTGCCGCATGCCGACCCGACGCTGCTGTTCACCAACGCCGGCATGAACCAGTTCAAGGACGTCTTCCTCGGTTTCGACAAGCGACCCTACCTGCGCGCGACGACGTCGCAGAAATGCGTACGCGCCGGCGGCAAGCACAACGACCTCGAGAACGTCGGCTACACTGCGCGCCACCATACCTTCTTCGAAATGCTCGGCAATTTCTCCTTCGGCGACTATTTCAAGCTTGACGCCATCCGTTACGCCTGGGAATTGCTGGTCGAGGTGTATCACTTGCCGCCCGAGCGGCTATGGGTCACGGTATACGCCGAGGACGACGAGGCCTACGACATCTGGACACGCGAGATCGGCATCCCGGCCGAACGCGTGGTACGCATCGGTGACAACAAGGGCGCACGCTACGCCTCCGACAATTTCTGGATGATGGGCGATACCGGTCCCTGTGGACCCTGCACCGAGATCTTCTACGACCACGGCGAAGGGATCCCCGGCGGACCGCCGGGATCGCCGGACGAAGACGGCGATCGTTACATCGAAATCTGGAACAACGTTTTCATGCAGTTCAACCGTGACGAGGCCGGGGTCATGCATCCGCTGCCCAAGCCGTCGGTCGACACCGGCATGGGGCTCGAGCGCACTGCCGCGGTGCTGCAGCACGTGCATAGCAACTACGAGATCGACCTGTTCGCGAGGCTGATCGCCGCCGCCGCGCGCGAGACCGCTGCGTCCGACCTCGACAGCCCGTCCTTGCGCGTGCTTGCCGACCACATTCGCGCCTGCGCTTTCCTGATTTCCGACGGCGTCATCCCCGGCAACGAGGGGCGGGGTTACGTGCTGCGCCGGATCATCCGGCGTGCCATCCGGCATGGCTACAAGCTCGGCGCGCGCGCGGCCTTCTTCCACCGCCTGCTGCCCGATCTGGTGGCCGAAATGGGTGCGGCCTATCCCGAACTGGTCACCAACCAGGACCGCGTGTCGGAAGTGCTGCGGCAGGAAGAGGTGCGCTTCTTCGAAACCATCGAGCATGGCATGAGCATCCTCGAAGGCGAACTCGCGGCGATGTCCGGCAAGGGCGTGTTCAACGGCGCGACGGCATTCAAACTGCACGACACTTTCGGTTTCCCGCTCGATCTCACCGCCGACGTTTGCCGCGAGCGTGGGGTGAGCGTCGACGTTGCCGCCTTCGATGCCGCGATGGCGCAGCAGAAGGAACAGGCGCGTGCCGCCGGCAAGTTCAGGATGGCTGCGGCGCTCGACTACAGCGGGCCGACGACGAAATTTCATGGTTATGAATCGCTCGAATTCAATGGCCAGGTGCTGGCGCTCTACCGGGACGGCAGCCCGGTCGATGCCCTCGGGGAGGGCGACCTGGGTGTCGTGGTGCTCGACGAAACGCCGTTCTACGCCGAATCCGGCGGTCAGGTCGGCGACCGCGGCGTGCTGCAGAGCACGCAGGGCATTTTTGCGGTCGAGGATACGCAGAAAATCCAGGCTGCCGTCTTCGGTCATCAGGGCGTCGTCCGGACCGGGCTGATCCGCGTCGGCGACGCTGTCGCCGCCAGGGTCGACGTGCTTGCACGTGCGCGCACGGTGCGCAACCATTCGGCGACGCATCTGATGCACAAGGCGCTGCGCGAGGTGCTCGGCGGGCACGTGCAGCAGAAGGGTTCGCTGGTCGATGCCGAGAAGACGCGCTTCGACTTCGCGCACAACGCTCCGATGAATGCCGACCAGATTCGTCGCGTCGAAGTCATGGTCAACAACGAGATCCTTGCCAATGCGGCCACCGAGGCACACATCATGCCCATCGAGGAGGCGCAACGGTCGGGCGCGATGATGTTGTTCGGCGAGAAGTACGGCGACGAAGTACGGGTGCTGACCATCGGTTCGTCGAAGGAGTTTTGCGGCGGCGTGCACGTCCGCCGTAGTGGCGACATCGGCCTGTTCAAGATCGTCTCCGAGACCGGCGTCGCCGCCGGTATCCGCCGTGTCGAGGCGGTCACCGGTGACAACGCGCTGGCGCTGGTTCAGCAACAGCAGGCGACGCTGGCCGAAGCGGCTGCCGCGTTCAAGGCGCCGCTCGCGGAAGTCCCGGCCAAGCTCGCCCAGGTGCTTGACAACGTTCGCGTGCTGGAAAGGGAACTGGCACGCCTCAAGGCCAGGCTGGCATCGGCGCAAGGCGACGAACTGCTCGCGCAGGCGACCGAAGTCAAGGGCGCCAGGGTGCTCGCTGCGGTCATGGACGGCGCCGACGTCAATGCCTTGCGCGCGACCATCGACAAACTGCGCGACAAGCTGAAGAGCGCCGCCGTCGTGCTCGCCTCGACCAGCGACGGCAAGGTCACGCTGATCGCCGGCGTCACCGCCGACCTGACTGGCAAGGTCAAGGCCGGCGACCTGGTGAACATGGTCGCCCGCCAGGTCGGCGGCAAGGGCGGTGGTCGTCCGGACATGGCGCAGGCCGGCGGCAGCGATCCGGCCAAGCTGCCGGCGGCGCTGGCCTCGGTGCGGGCCTGGGTCGAGCAGCGGCTGTGACCCGCCAGTGAAGCGACCCGATCCGGCACTGCAGCACTTCGCCAGCGACAACTACGCCGGCATCTGTCCGGAGGCCCTGGCCGCCCTGCTGGCGGCCAACGACGGCCATGTCCGCTCGTATGGCGACGACGAATGGACGCTGCGTGCGGCGGACCGCCTGCGCGAACTGTTCGAGACCGATTGCGACGTCTATTTCGTCTTCAACGGCACGGCAGCCAATTCACTGGCACTCGCCGCGCTTTGCCAGTCGTACCACAGTGTCATCTGCCAGCAACTGGCGCACGTCGAGACCGACGAATGTGGCGCGCCGGAGTTCTTCTCCAACGGCGCCAAGCTGCTGGCCGTCGCCGGCGAGCAGGGAAAACTGACGCCGGCAGCGATCGTCGACGTCGTTACCCGCCGCCGCGACATCCACTACCCCCGGCCGAAGGTGGTGACGCTGACGCAGGCGACCGAAGTCGGCACCGTCTACCAGCCCGACGAGTTGCGTGCCATCGCCGACACGGCGCACGAACTGGGGCTGCGTGTGCACATGGACGGCGCTCGCTTTGCCAACGCCGTCGCCGGTCTCGGCCTCAGCCCGGCCGACGTCAGCTGGCGGGCTGGGGTCGATGTGCTGTGTTTTGGCGGCACCAAGATGGGCTTGCCGGTGGGCGAGGCAGTGGTCTTTTTCGACCGCCGCCTTTCCGAAGACTTTGCCTATCGCTGCAAACAGGCCGGGCAACTGGCGTCGAAGATGCGCTTCCTGTCGGCACCGTGGCTGGGAATTCTCGAGAACGGTGCCTGGTTGCGGCACGCCGCGCACGCCAACGCCATGGCCCGCCGTTTGGCGGCGGGTCTGGCCGAAGGCACCGGATGGCCGGCGCTTTTCCCGGTGCAGGCCAACGGTGTCTTTGTGCGGCTGCCGATCCGCATCGAGGAGGGGCTGCGCGCGCGCGGCTGGTTGTTCTACAACTTCATCGGTGCCGGGGGGGTACGCCTGATGTGTGGCTGGGATACCGCCCCGGAAACCGTCGATCGCCTGCTCGACGACATCCGCGACTTGTCGGCGCCGCCGGCATGAGCGCCTGGCGCTTCTGCCCGCTGTGCGGCGCCGATTTGCAGGTGCGCGCGGTCGCCGATCTGCCGCGACTCGCCTGTGGCGCCGACTGTGGTTTCGTGCATTGGGACAACCCGGCGCCGGTGGTGGCGGCGCTGGTCGAATATCACGGTCGGGTCGTCCTGGCACGTAACCAGGGTTGGGCTGCAGGTGCGTTCGGGTTGATCACCGGTTTTCTCGAACGCGACGAGGATCCGGCCGCCGGCGTCGCGCGTGAGGTCAAGGAGGAACTGGGCCTCGACGCGACGGCGGTGACGCTGATCGGTGTGTATCCCTTTGCGCGCAAGCATGAAGTGATCATGGCCTACCACGTGCGCGCCGAAGGCGAGATCCGACTCAACGAGGAGCTTGTCGAATTCCGGTTGATTGCTCCCGAAAAGCTCAAGGCCTGGGACTTCGGAACCGGTTTGGCGGTCAGCGACTGGCTGGCGCGGCGCGAGCCCTGAAGGCATCGGGTTGCCGCCGCCCGCTGTACCTTGCGCTGCGGTTCGGGTCAGCATCGGCGGGTGTGCCCTTGCGCAGCCTGCCCACCGGAACACACCGGACGTCGTCTCCCGCAGCCACCTGGAATGCGCTCGCAGCTGCGCTGCGCTGGCCAAGTGCCGTCGACCCATCGTGCCATATCGCACACTCGGTCTCCAGCCCCCGCCCCATAATTGCCGCACCCGTCTGCCGTCGCCCCCGGAATGCCTGGACTTCGATCATGCGAGATCCACCGTAAGCACTGAGATGACCCAAGAAAACCAGCCGTTTGGAGATACATCATGAAGACACTGATCGCCGCTCTAGCCCTTGCCGTTACCGGCGCCGCCTCTGCGGTACCGGTTACAACCTTCGTCGCCAGTTTCGGCGGCAGCGACTACTACACGGTTACCGACGATTCTGACGGCAAACTGCTGTGGACCGAGGCGCAAGCCGCCGCCGTGGGCATCGGCGGTAACCTGGTGGCGATCAACAATGCCGCCGAGGAGTCCTGGCTGCGCTCGACGTTTGGCGCTACCGAGCGTTTCTGGATCGGCTTTACCGACCAGACCAGTGAAGGGGTCTGGGCCTGGGTCAGCGGAGATGCCGTGACCTACTCGCACTGGAGCAGCGGCGAGCCCAATTCCGGCGGCGGCAGCTATGAGGAAGACTACGCCGTGATCAACTGGTCGACCAGTGGGCATTGGAACGACCTGCCAAACAGCGGCGCCGGCTTTGGTGGCGGACACCGCGGCATCATCGAGGTGGCGAAGGTCCCCGAACCGGCCGTTCTGGGCCTTCTCGCCTTGGGTCTTGCCGGGCTTGGTGCGACACGTCGCAGAAAAGCAGCCTGATTGATTCGCAACTCGGACGATCACGGGAGCTTCGGCTTCCGTTCTGCTTTCCTGGGATGGTCCGAGTGACATGCCGTCTGATGCGGCTGCGGGTTCACCTTCTGGCAACAACCTCCAGGATGAGTGCAGCCAGAGCCTGAGGATCAATGGGTTTGGCAATGTGGCCGGCCATCCCGGTCGCCAGGCACTTGTCCCGATCTTCGTCGAATGCGTGCGCGGTCTGACCGATAATCGGCAGCTCGGGTGCCAGTTCGAGTATCCGCCGCGCGGCCTGGTAACCGTCCATCACCGGCATCTGGATGTCCATCAGCACGACATCGTAAGTATCCGGGCCGTCGGCGATGATCCGCTCCACTGCCGTGGCGCCATCGCCGACGATCACCAGGCGCGCGCCGTCGTCTTCCAGATTGACTTCCAGCATCATCTGGTTGATCGGGTCGTCCTCAACCAGCAGGATGGAGAGGCCCGCCAGCGGTTCGTCGGGTAGCGTCACCGAAGTTGCTTCCCTGGTGTCGGGATGTGGTGCCGTCCGCACATAAGGCAGGCGCACTTCGAACATGCTGCCGGCACCGGGAGTGCTCTCGACCCGGATCTCGCCCTGCATGAGTTCCACCAGGCGCTTGCAGATCGCCAGACCCAGCCCGGTGCCACCGAATTTGCGCGTTGTAGATCCGTCTGCCTGCTGGAAGGGGTTGAACACAAAGCCGAGTTGATCCGCGGTCATGCCGATGCCGGTATCGGTGACGCGGAACAACAGTTCCCTGCCCTGGCGTGCAGCCGACAGGGTGACGCCGCCGGTTACGGTGAACTGGACGGCGTTGCTGAGCAGGTTGAGCAGGATCTGGCCCAGGCGTAGCGGGTCGCCGATGCAGGTCGGCGGCAAGTCGGGCGCTTTCTCCAGGCGCAGTTCGAGGCCTTTCGCGCGAGCACGCGCGGTGACGATTTCGAGGGCGTGTTCGAGGGCTTCGTCAAGAGACATTTCGTTGGCTTCGACCTGCAGTTTACCGGCGTCGATTTTCGAGAAGTCGAGGATTTCATTGACGACGCCGAGCAACTGCTTGCCGGAGGTCAGGATTTTCTCGAAGGCGTTGCGGGCTTTTTCGGGATCCTGATGGTTGCGCCTGCCGATCTGGGCAAAGCCAAGCACGCCGTTCATCGGGGTGCGGATCTCATGGCTCATGTTGGCGAGGAATTCGCTCCTGGCACGCGCCAGGTTCTCGGCGGCGATCAGCGCCTGTTCGCGGGCCTGGATGGCAGCGCGCTGGAGACTGACGTCCACCACACTGACGACCGCACCGACGATCTGGCCATTCTCGACAATCGGGCGGCTGGCCAGAGTCACCGGCACGGCAAGGCCGTCGGCGTGCCAGTAGGTTTCGTCGCCGATGCGCGAGTCGCATCCCTGCCGCCATCCCTGACAGGTCGTGCATTCCGCCGCCGGGTAGGGACTGCCATCCGGACGGCGGTGGTGGAACAGAGCGTGCGCGCCACGGCCCATGGTCTGTTCCGCGGTAAAGCCGAGCATCTGGCAGGCAGCGGGGTTGATGAAGGTGATCCGGCCTTCGCCATCGACGCCATAAAGGCCATCGGCGCTCGATTCGAGGATGCGCGTGGCGCGCGCTTCGGTAGCCAGCAGTTCGTTGGTACGCTGCTCGACCAGTTCTTCGAGGTGCTGGCGGTGACGTTCCAGTTCGGCTTCCGCCTGCTTGCGTTCGGTGATGTCGCGTGCCGAGCCCACCGTTCCGATGACCATGCCCCTTTCGTCGAGGAAGGGCGCCTTGTGCACATCAAGGTACGTCAGGCGACCCTTGAGGTTGCCGAACTCCTCGAACACCGCTGGTCCGCCGTGCTGCAGTGTGATCGCATCGCTGTCCTGGCAGAGCTCGCCGAAGGTGTGCCATTGCGGGTCGTCGGGATGCCTGTCGCGCTCCCGCTGCGCGAAGAACATGTCGGTCTTGCCCAAGGGCTCATCGGTGTCGGCGGCGTTCAGGAGTTGCCGGCAGAACGCCGAGTTGGCGAACAGGTAACGCTTTTCAAGGTCCTTGGCCCAGATCATGTCCGGCACGTTGTCTGTCATCAGGCGCAACAGTGCGGCCAGAAGGCGCGAGCGCTCTTCGCTCTGGCGCATGGCCTCCTGGACGGACTTCCGCTCGGTGATGTTCATCGAAGTACCGACCGCAAGCTCGGCATTTCCCTGCGGGTCACGCTGGATCACGCTGCCCCGGGTGTGAATCCACTGGTACTGGGCCGTCGAGTCCTGCAGCCGGTACTCGAAGTCGAAGCCTCCGGCCTCCGGCTGGATGGCGCGCGCAACGGCCTCCTGGAAGGGCGTACGGTCGTCCGGGTGCACCCGTGCGACCCAGTGCTGTATTGAATTCAATTCTTCGTCCGGCGCCAGCCCCAGGACGGGAAGCATCGCCCGATCGTAGGCCAGGCGGCCATCCGTGAGATCGAGTTCCCAAAGGATCACCCGGGTGACCTTGATGGCCATGTCCAGCCGCCGCTCGATGCGCTTGCGTTCCGTGATGTCCTCGTAGATGCCCAGGATGCCGATCGTCTGGTTGTCGCTGCCCCTGAGCGGAACCTTGGAGGTGCGCAGCCAGATCGTCCGACCGTCCGGGGTCGACTGCGGCTCATCGAAGGACAGCCGGGCGACGCCCGAATCCATGATCGCCCGGTCGTCGGCACGATAGCGTTCGGCCTCTTTGGCCCAACTCATCTGGTAATCATTCTTGCCGAGGAGTTCTTCCGGATGGGTCTTGCCGGCGTCGCGGGCAAAGGCCGGGTTGCAGCCCAGGTAGCGCAGGTCCCGGTCTTTCCAGAAAACCCGTATCGGCGCGGTGTCCACGACGGATTGCAGCAAGCTCCGGGAGCTTGCCAGCGCGGCCGTCATGTCGAGCAGGGCGGAATGAATGGTTCCCCATTCATCCCTGCCTGGCGTACCGACATCGGGTGTCGCGGTGCCATGGCGGACCGCATCGATGTGTTGCAGCACTCTCTGCAGCGGCCGCTTGATACTGCGTCTGACAATGACCGCAATCGCCAGAAAGGACAGCAGCGCAATCAGCACCGACAGACCGAAAACCCATCGGCTGGCCGCCGCAATGGCCTGGTGAATCTGCAAACCCAGATCCGTCACACGACCGGACGCCTGCTCGTCCAGGCGACTCATCGTTTTCAGTACCGCCACCTGGGCGGCATGGCTGCGGGTGACGGCATCATGGAAGCGATGGCTGGCGATATCCAGTTCGAGGATTTCCCGCCGATAAGCGACGGTCAGACGAATTGCCCGCCTGGCGATTCGCGCAATCTCGGGACTCGATGCGGTGAGCGTCTGCAACCTCAGGTTGAGATCATCAATGAGCGCTACGTTGGGATTGCCGTTCTCCGGATCTGCCGAAGCCAGGACAGCCCTTTCGGCAATGTTCTTGCCAATCTGGAGCAAGGTTTCCCGAAAGCCTGTGATCAGATTCATGATCTGATCGAGGTAATCGGTTGTTTTACCTGACAGGGTCTGGTCGATCAGAATCCGGCCGATGAGGTTTTCCAGGGCGGAGAGTTCAGCGAGAATCTGGCGGTCGATACCATCCAGGCTGAGCAGGATCCGCCGGATCGCGGCGCACTGGTCAAGCAGTTCGGTCGCCGTGGTGGACAGCGCGGCGATGGCCTCCGCCTGTTGTTTGTCCTGGTTCCTTTGTGCGATTGCCAGCAGGGCTGCCGACATGTGCCTGCCGGTGTCCTCCGAAGCTGAACCACTACGGCAACTTCGACTGAGCAAATCAATTTCCGAAAGCGCAGTAGACAGCTCGCGAGCAATCGAGGCATTTTCCAGCACCCCCGTCATCTGGTTGCGGGCGATGTCGGTGGCCAGAATCTCGACGCGATTGAAAGCCGTGGCGGCGATTACGGCGATCAATGCAAAGGCGGCCGCATGGAATAGCGCCAACCCGAGCAGCTTCTTGCCGACTCCGGGACGGATGGGAAACACTTCCTCCTGCCTTCCGCTAGGGTTGCTGTCGCACCAGGGTGGCGCCTCTCAGGATGGTCGGTTTCAGTACCACGTGGTGGGCCTCGAGGGCGGTGACGTTGATGACCCGTTGCCCACGAACATTCGAAACCACGGAAATCCTGGCCACCGGCGTGCCACGCATGGCCTTCAGCAGCATCTCTGCCGATGTTTCACCCTGCTCATGACCGGTCTTGACGACCGCGGCCCAGGCCCCCTGCTCGACCTGATAGCGGTTGCCGCCAAGGATGGGGCCACTATAGACCTTGCGCAGAACTTCCAGAACTTCCTTGTTGTTCAAAGGCCGGGCGGCATCGTCGACAATCCCCTCCAGGCTGTCGACCAGGATCGTGTCGCAAGCGGAATGGCCATTCTTTGCGAGCGCATCGATTCCTCTGGTGTTCCTGATCAGGTGAAACGCCCCGACCTTGACCGGGTAAGTCTCCTTTTCTTCTTCCACCTGGGCGCGCAGGGCCCGACCGGCCGGCACGTCATTGGTCATGAAGCAGGCTGTCCGGATCGACGGGATCAATTGCTTGGCAAAGGCCAGGGATTCGCGGACATGCGCCCGCTCCAGTATTCCGGAGACATTAGTGGCCGGGAAGCCGTATTTCGCTGCCGAGTTGTTGACCCCGTTGAACATGACCGGCGTTCTGACCTTGTCTTTCAGGAACGGGACGACGAACATGGCCTGCGCATCGTCGTCCGCGACGATGACCCCATCGGGTTGCAGGCGTTGATAGAGCGCGTATGCTTCCTCCCCCTTCCTGGGCCCTGCCGCCGGGCTGACCTTGGTATCCATGTGGAAGTAAGTGATCTCGCTGGATGCCGCCAAAACCGAGTCGATTCCCTCACGGATCTCGATCACCCACGGGTTGTTCGCCTCGTAGCTCATGACGACCAGCACCTTGAATTCGGCAGCCAGCGCAATCTTTACCTGGGAGCAGAGAAAGACCACCAGCAATACTGCGGAACACAGGATCCTCATCGATGAAATCTTCCTATATTTCATTGCCAGGCTGGGTTCTTCCCGGCGGTGGGGCAAGTGCCGTTTCGCCGATTGCCGATCTGTCCGGCGAGCACCGCGCCCTGTCGGCGGGCTACTCACTGGTGCTGTTCAACCAGCGCAGGGCGACGCTCAGGCAGGTGTTCAGCGTATGACGGTCAAAGGCGCCGGGGAGCACGGACAACAGGCGGTCGCAGCCCTCGGCGTCGTCGCTGTCGAAGCGCTCGAGCAGCGCCAGGATGGTGCCCAGCAGGCCTTCGTGCTGGCATAGCGCGTGGCGCACCTTGGGCTCGACCGCAATCTGTTCGAGCAACTCTTCGATCGGCAGGCCCAGCGCTGCCGGCATCATCGACAGGATGCCGGTGATGAAGGCCAGATCGGCGAGTTTGTGGTCGTTGACGTGCCCGACCGGGACCAGCAACTCCATCATGCGTCCGCGCAGGGCGGCGACCTGCAGCAGCGGTGAGCGGGCGGGGTCGGCCGTGCCGCCATGCGGTGCCAGCAGAAGCAGCGACAGCCAGCGCTGCAACTGGCGCCGACCGAACAGGGTGATCGCGTGCCGCAGCGAAGTCACCGGCTGCGCGAGGCCGCCACCACCACGGTGCCCGACCGCGTTGACCACGCGCAACAGATTGAGCGTCAGCGCCGGCTCGTGCTTGAAGGCGTCCTCGATCACCATCGTATCGACATCGCGTCCGACCAGGTTGATCAGGCGAATCAGTGCGGCCTGCGAAGCCGAGAGGCGGCGACCGCTGACGACTTCCGCCTGCGCGAAGTAGCGCCCCTGGAAAAGCTCGAAGCCCAGGCAACGGCAGCACTCCATCTGCTCGCGGCTGGCGACGCCCTGCGCCAGGAGTTTGAGCGGCAGATGTCGCAGCGATCCGGCCAGGTCGCGGAGTTCGCTTTCACTCGCCGTTTCGATGTCGATCTTGATGACCTGGAGCATCGGCAGCATCGGTCGGCTGCGGTCGTCGATGCCCCGGTATCGCGCCAGCGCCAGCGTATAACCCCGATCACGCAAATAGTGGCAACGTGCCAGCGTCGCCTTGTCGGGGACGTCGTCGAGCATCAGTTCGAGGACGACGCCGGCCGGCGGCAGCAGCTCGATGGCCCTTTCCTGGAGGAAGTCGCTGTCGATATCGATGAACGCGCAACTGTTGCCCAGCGCGCTTTGCATGCCCAGTTCGGAATACGCGGCACAGAGTGCGGCGGTGGCGCCGCTGCCCGTGCGGCGGCAGGCGGCGGCGCTTTCGTCGCCGCTGCCGAACGACAACTGGTAACCGGCGAGTTCCTCCTTGCGGTTCAGGATCGGCTGTCGGAAGAGGAACGCGTTCTGGAGTGTGGGTTCGGGCATCGGCGCGGAGGTCCCGGATACGCGGATTAGAAGGAATCAGAACGGCAGCGCGAGGCCGGGGCGCGCGGTCACGAGGACACGGCGAAAATCGGCCTGAATGCGTTCGAGTGCGGCCGCATTGTCGGCCTCGAAACGCAGCACGACGACCGGCGTGGTATTCGAGGGACGCGCCAGCCCGAAGCCGTCGGCGTACTCGACGCGCAGGCCGTCGATGGTGATGATTTCGCGTGCGCCCGCGAAGTGGGCGTGCCGTTGCAATTCGTCGATCAGCGCGAAGGGTTCGCCTTCCTGCATGCCGATGTTCAGCTCGGGCGTCGAGCTGCTGTCGGGCAGGGCCTTCAGGATGGCGTTGGCATCACCGGCGCGTGACAGGATTTCGAGCAGCCGGGCGCCGGCGTAGAGGCCGTCGTCGAAGCCGTACCAGCGTTCCTTGAAGAAGACGTGGCCGCTCATTTCACCGGCCAGCGGCGCGCCGGTTTCCCTGAGCTTGGCCTTGACCAGCGCGTGCCCGGTCTTCCACATCAGCGGTTCCCCGCCATGTTCGCGGATCCAGGGCGCCAGCCGGCGCGTGCATTTGACGTCGTAGATGATCTGCCCGCCGGGGCAACGACTCAGCACGTCGGCCGCAAATAGCATCAGTTGACGATCCGGGTAGATGATCTCGCCGTCTTTGGTCACCACCCCGAGGCGGTCGCCGTCGCCGTCGAAAGCGAGGCCGATTTCGGCGTCGGTCGTGCGCAGCGCGCGGATGAGGTCCTGCAGGTTCTCGGGTTTCGACGGGTCCGGATGGTGATTCGGGAAGGTGCCGTCGACTTCGCAGAACAGTTCGACCAGTTCGCAGCCCAGTGTGCGAAACAGTTCCGGGGCGATGCCGCCGGCGACGCCGTTGCCGCAGTCGACGACGATCTTCATCGGCCGCGCCAGCGTGACGTCAGCGCTGATGCGGCGAATGTACGCCGAGCGCACGTCGGCGCTGCTGCCTTGCCCGGCACCGTGGTGCAAGGTACCACCGTCAACCCGCTGCCGGATACTCTGAATCGCTGCGCCGGCCAGGGTCTCGCCGCCGATGACCATTTTCAGGCCGTTGTAGTCCGGCGGATTGTGGCTGCCGGTGACGGCAACGCAGCTCTGGCAACCGAGTTCGTGCGCCGCAAAGTAGACCGTCGGTGTCGGGACGCAGCCGACATCGATGGTGTCGATGCCGGCCAGGCGGATACCCTCCATCAGCGCCGCCGACAGTTCCGGTCCCGACAGGCGTCCGTCGCGGCCGACGGCGATCGCCTGCTGGCCACGCTCCACCGCCAGCGACCCCAGGCCGTGGCCGATGCGCCGGACGGTGTCGACGGTCAGCGTCTTGCCGACGATGCCGCGAATGTCGTAGGCCTTGAAGATTTCAGGGGGCAGGAGAGCGTCCATGTCAAACCTCGTACTGAAAAAAATGAAGAAGGCGCTGTGGCAGCCAGTCGAGTCGCCCTGGCAGGCTGCCGGTGACAAAACCGACGTGCCCGCCCTGGCGCGGGAATTCGAGGCGTACGCTGGCCGCGGCCTGGCGAGCCAGAGGTAGCGCCTGGGCCGGCAGGAAGGGGTCGTTCTGGGCGTTGAGCACCAGCGTCGGCAGGCGGATGCCGGTCAGCCAGGGCTTGCTCGACGCTTTGCGCCAGTAGTCGTCGGCGCCGGCGAAGCCGTGCAGCGGGGCGGTGACGACGTCGTCGAACTCGTACAGGTTGTTGGCCGCGGACATGCGCCGTTCGTCGAACAGGCCGGGATAGCGGCGCAACTTCTCGGTGGCGTTGCGCTTGAGTGTGCGCAGGAAGTACTGCGTGTAGATGCGGTTGAAACCGCGTGCGAGGTGGTGGCCACAGGCGGTCAGGTCGAGCGGGGCGCTGATCGCGGCCGCGGCGCGGAGGCAGTCGCCGGCGCCTGCCTGCCTTTCGCCGAGCCATTTGAGCAGGGCATTGCCGCCCAGCGAGACGCCGACGGCGTAGCACGGGCGCGTCGGGCAAAGCGCCCGCAGACGCCGCAGGATCCAGTCGATTTCGTCGCTGTCTCCGGAATGATAGGCGCGCGGCAGGCGATTGCTCTCGCCCGAACAACCGCGAAAATTCACCACCACGCCAGACCAGCCGATGGCTGTGGCGGCGCGCATCAGCGTAATCGCGTAGTGGCTGACCGAACTGCCTTCCAGACCATGAAAAAGGACCAGCAGCGGCCGCGTGTCGGTGCCGTTCGACGCCGGCGGTACGACATTCCAGTCCAGGTCGATGAAGTCACCATCCGGCGTTTCCCAGCGGTCGCGGTGGTAGGGCAGGGGGTCGGGCCTGATCAGCAGCGGGTAGATGGTCTGCGCGTGCCCGCCGGGCAGCCAGCCAGGTGCGCGGTAGGTGGTCAATGCAGCGTCCGCGGCGTATTCGCGTTGCGTTCGCCGGCCACTCCGGTCTCGGCCGCGTCCCGATCGGCGGCTGTCGACGAGTGATGCGAGAGCAGGCGCCAGCCACTGGCGCCGCGCTGGAAGACGTTGGTCGCCAGCATCGGGCCGTGCGGCCGGCGCTCGTCGCCGATGTACAGCGTTTCGACGACGTTGTGCACCGCGAGCAGCATGCCGCTCCAGCGTACCCCGCGCGACAGGCGAACCATCAGGCGGGGATTGTTGGCGAAGATGCCGCGCCAGCTATCGCGGATGGCGTCGGTGCCGGTCAGGCGCTGGCCGGTCGGGTGGATGCAAACGATCTCCTCGTCGTCGGCCCAGACGCTCATCAGGGCGGCCAGGTCGGCCCGCGCGATGGCCTCGTAGAAGGCCGTCTCGACATCCTCCGGGGTGGCAAAAACGGCAATCATCCGGAAACCTGATCGGGAAAAATCAGGCAGGCGTCGAGAACGCGTTGCGGTTCGAGTCTGTTGAGGCAATCAAGATGACCCAGCGGGCATTCGCGCTTGAAGCACGGGCTGCATTCGAGATGCAGACTGAGGATCCGGGCCCGTGGCGACAGCGGCGGCGTGAAGCCGGGTGACGACGAGCCATAGAGCGCAATCAGCGGCCGGTCGAGGGCGGCGGCGACGTGCATCAGGCCGGAATCGTTGCAGACGACGAAGGATGTGGCGGCCAACAGGTCGATCGCCTGGCTCAGTGAGGTGGCGCCGCAGAGGTTGAGCGGCAGCCTGGCGGCGTCGCTGCGGCTGACGATGTCCTCGCCGATGGCCCGGTCCTTGGCCGAGCCCAGCAGCCAGACGGCGTAGCCATGGTCGGCCAGGGCATTGGCCAGCGCCGCGAAATGCCGTTCCGGCCAGCGCTTGGCCGGCCCGTATTCGGCACCGGGACAGAACACCGCCAGTCGCTCGGGGATCTCGATGCCCAGCGCAGCCAGCGTGGCCGCGCGTTGCGCGCCGGTCGAGCGCAGACGTGGCCGCGGCAAGGGTCTGGGCAGCGCGGTACCCGGCGGCTCGGCAAGTTGTGCGAAACGTTCGGCCATCTGCGGCAGCAGTGCCTTGTTCAGCGTGTGTCGGCGGTTGATCAGTCCATAGCGGGTTTCGCCGACGAAGCCGATGCGCTCGGGGATGTCGGCGAAGAACGGAATCAGCGCCGACTTGATCGAATTGGGCAGGATGTAGGCGCGCTGGTAGCCTTCCCGTGCCAGTCCGCGAGCCAGGCGGTGGCGTGCTTTCAGCGACAGCTCACCGTGTGCAAAGGGGCTGTCGAAGACTCGGGCGATCTCCGGCATACGCTCAAGAACCGGTGCTACCCAGCGCGGGGCCAGCGCGTCGAGTTGCAGACCGGGGTTGCGTTCGTGCAGCCGCATGCACAGCGCTTGCGCCAACACCGCGTCGCCGATCCAGGACGGTGCGACGAGGAGTGCTTTCATGTTTGGCGGTTCAGCCGGCTACGCGGGCCGGGTAGCGCTCAGTGGTGTCCTTTCGGACGTTCGCCGGTGAGCACGTAATGCGCGCTGCAGTACGGACAAACGGCTTCACCCGTGTGCAGGACATCGAGAAAGACCCGTGGATGCCTGGCCCACAGCGGTGAATCCTTGGTCGGGCAGTGCAGTGGCAGGTCGTGAGCGCTGACTTCGATGGGCTTCTGCTGGGTGTTCTGAGGCATGGTGGCAACCTTGCAAACGGACACAGTTAATGTGAAAGTCGCGCCAGCGACTCACGAACCTCCCCTCGCCCGCCAGCGGGAGAGGGGTCGGGGGGCGAGATGGGGAATTCGTGGAGCATGGCTCCGCGCCCATCGAGCAATTCCGGCGTGCAAGCCGGAATGCGCCCTGCAAGGGAGGGAAACGGTCATGGCTTTCATTATCCGGGGTGTGTCTTGCCTAGCCATGACCGTTAGACGTAAGCGAGCCAGTCCGCATGCGCCGGCACACGGCCATTGACGCAGTCGAAGAACAGGCGCTGGATGCTGGTGGTGATCGGGCCGCGGTGACCGGCACCGATCTGGCGATTGTCGAGTTCGCGAATCGGTGTCACTTCGGCGGCGGTGCCGGTAAAGAAGGCTTCGTCGGCGCAATACACCTCGTCGCGCGTGATCCGTTTTTCGATCACCGGGATGCCCAGTTCGTCGGCGAGTTGCAGGACCGAGGCACGGGTGATGCCTTCCAGGCAGGACGTCAGATCCGGCGTGTAGAGCTTGCCCTTCTTGACGATGAAAACGTTTTCGCCGGCACCCTCGGCAACGTAGCCGTCGACGTCGAGCAGCAGTGCCTCGTCGTAGCCATCGTGCGCCACTTCCTGGTGGGCGAGGATCGAGTTGGTATACGTGCCGACCGACTTCGATCGGCACATGTTGATATTCACATGATGGCGGGTGAACGACGAGGTCTTGACGCGGATGCCTTTTTCCATCCCCTCGGCGCCGAGGTAGGCGCCCCAGGGCCAGGCGGCAATCGCCACATGCGTACTGATCGAGGTGGCGGCGATGCCCATGGCTTCGGAACCGTAGAACACGATCGGCCGGATGTAGCACGATTCCAGGTGGTTGGCGCGCACCACTTCCTTCTGTGCCTCGAGCAGCGTTTGCTTGTCATAGGGCATCTTCATCTGAAAGATGTAGGCCGAGTTGAACAGGCGGTCGGTATGCTCTTCGAGACGGAATATGGCGGTGCCGTTTTCGGCCTTGTAGGCGCGGATGCCTTCGAAGACGCCCATGCCATAGTGCAGGGTGTGCGTCAGCACGTGCGTTGTCGCCTGGCGCCAGGGGACCAGCTTGCCGTCGTACCAGATGAAGCCGTCGCGATCCGCCATGGACATCGTCTTGTCTCCCTTTTGCCGGAAATCATGAAGCGGAAATTCTAGCCGGAAATTCTAGCCGATTTCGCCTCCCGGTTGGCGGTAAAATGGCACTTTTGGTCCCCCGCAAGGCTCCTCGAATGGTCTGGAAACCCAATGTCACGGTCGCTTCGGTGCTCGAACGCGACGGTCGTTTTCTGCTCGTCGAAGAGGAAACCGAGTACGGTATCTGCTACAACCAGCCGGCCGGTCACCTGGAGTGCCGCGAGTCGCTGCTTGCCGCGGTGATCCGGGAAACGCTCGAAGAGACGGCCTACACCCTGAATCCGCAATACCTGATCGGGGTGTATAACTATCGCAACGAGGCTCGCGATGTGAGTTACCTGCGCTTCGCCTTCGGGGGCGAAATCAGTGCGCACGATCCGCTGCGGCAGCTTGACGAAGGCATTCTGGCGGCGCACTGGCTGACGCTCGACGAGATCATGAGGCTGCAGGGACAGCACCGTAGTCCGCTGGTTCTGCGCTGTATCGAGGACTGGCTGGCCGGCCGTCGTTTCCCGCTCGAACTGCTGACCCAATTCCCGGCGGAATGACCCGCTGGTGACCCCGATCCCGGACCGCGGCATGCTCGCTTCGTTCCCCACCGGCTCCGACCGCCTGCCGGAAAGCGCGGATTCGCGATTTGCCAAGGACGCTGGCGCGGCGGTGTTCTGGTTGTTGTTGCTGTGGGTGCTGCTGGGGGTGGCGCCGGCCGCGACGGCCGAGGTGCTGCGGGTGTGCTACAACTACGGCTGCGTGGCCGAGGCGGAGGTGTACTTCGGCGACCAGCAGTTGACGCAGGTGCGGGCCTTGCTGGGTGTCGCCCGGAATGCCGCCGAGGAGCGCGAAAAGCTGTCGCTGGCGGTCGGCCGGTTGCTCGGCTGGGCCGGTCAGCAGACGCCGATCTCGGCTGATCGTGGCGGCAACTACGCCGACGCCGGTGTCTATGGACGGATGGACTGCATCGACCACTCGACCACCGGCACGCGCCTGCTGCGTATGCTCGAAGCGCGTGGCTGGCTGCAGTTTCACCGTGTCCTGGAGCCGGTGCAGCGTGTTCGATATCTGTTCGAGGTCCACTATTCGGCGCAGGTCGAGGTGCTGGAGGCTGTGGCGGCGGCGAACGATGCACCGGATACGCCGGAGCCGGCCGAGCGCTACGTGGTCGATAGCTGGTTTCGCGACAACGGGCAGCCGGCCGTGGTGATGGCCCTGCCGGAATGGCTCGATGGCGGTGGTGTAGAAGAGAGTGCGGGTGCCGTAATGGTTGCCGGTGTTCCCGGCGACGGCTTGCCAAACGAACACTAGCAGGGGTGCGATGATGGACCAGGGAAAAACGGTGGTCGTCGGCTTGTCCGGCGGCGTTGATTCGGCGGTGGCGGCGTTGCTGCTCAAGCAGCAGGGATGGCGGGTGCTCGGCCTGTTCATGAAGAACTGGGAGGATGACGATACCGATGCCTATTGCTCGTCGCGCCAGGACCTGATCGACGTCATGAGCATTGCCGACAGCATCGGTATCGACGTCGAAGTGGTGAATTTCGCCAGCCAGTACCGGGAGCGCGTCTTCGCGCACTTTCTTGCCGAATACCAGGCGGGTCGCACGCCGAACCCGGATGTGCTGTGCAACTCGGAGATCAAGTTCAGCGCCTTTCTCGAGCATGCCCTGAAAATCGGTGCGGACCGGATTGCGACCGGCCACTACGCCGGCGTGCGCGAGTTCCAGGGGAGATTCCAGTTGCTCAAGGCCGAGGACGGTACCAAAGACCAGAGCTATTTTCTGCATCGTCTCAACCAGCAGCAACTGGCGATGAGCCTGTTTCCGCTGGCTGGTCTATACAAGCGCGAGGTCCGCAGGATTGCCGAAACGGCCGCTCTGCATGTCGCGCTGAAGAAGGACTCGACCGGCATCTGCTTCATCGGTGAGCGACCGTTCAAGGAGTTCCTGATGCGTTATCTGCCCAGGAAGCAAGGCGAGATTCGCGGTCTGGACGACGACCGACTGCTCGGCGAGCACGATGGTGTGGCTTACCACACCATCGGCCAGCGCAAGGGCCTGCACATCGGCGGGGTGAAGGGCGGCAGAGTGAGCGAAAGCGGCGACCACGACGCCTGGTTCGTGGTCAGGAAGGACGTCGCCAGCAACACCCTCTACGTCGTGCAGGGGCACGCGCATCCTGCCCTGTTGGCCGAAGAACTGCGCGCCGGCGATCTGTCCTGGGTTGCCGGCGAACCGCCGCATACGCACTGGGTGTACACCGCCAGGACCCGCTACCGGCAACCGGACGCCGCGTGCGAGATCGAACATGTCGATGCCGGCACGTGCCTGATCCGTTTTGCCGAGCCGCAATGGGCGATCACGCCGGGCCAGTCGGTGGTGGTTTACGAAAGCAGGGTCTGCCTTGGTGGTGGCGTGATCGTTTGAGGCGTCAGCCTGCCTCACGGCGGGCGCGCCTTCACACATTCTGTCGCAGGGCTTCGTCGATGGGCGTTCGGGCTACCCGGCTGGCGGGAAAGATCGCTGCCAGGATGGTCGCGATCAGACCGACCAGGAAGGCCATTACCACCACCGAAGGCACGATGCGAATCAGCGCCGTATAGCCGATATTGGCGTTCGGCGGCGGCGGCATGACGATCCCGACCGTCGAAATCAGAACTGCCAGGGCGACTCCCAGCAACGCGCCCATGCTCGCCCCAATGAGGCCGAGCAGGACGTTTTCGAGCAGCACCAGTTGAAAGATGGTCATCCTGGTGTTCCCCAGAGCCATCATCGTGCCGAATTCGCCGGTGCGCTCGAAGACGCTCATGTTGATGGTGTTGGCCACGCCGAGAAAGACCATGATCAGGACGATCAGCCGCAATACGCCGAACTGCCGGGCGTATAGGTCGACGGTCTTCTGGTAGAAGTCATTGAGTTGCCGCCAGGTCTTCAGCTCATAGAGCGTCCCATCGAGTTGCGCGGCGAGGCTGCGGGTAACGCGTTCGGTATCCTCGGTCTTCTTCAATGAGAGTACGATGCGGTTGATGCCCTGGGTATTGAGCAGTTCCTGTGCCGCAGCCAGCGGAATCCGCACCGCACGGGCGTCGAATTCCTTCGAGAAAGTCTGGAAGACGCCGACCACCTCGAACTCCAGGCTGTTCATCGCACCCTCGGCAGTATTCAGCAGTAGCGTCACACGCTCGCCGGGTATCAGCTTCAGGCTGGCCGCCACGCCGTGGCCGACGAGGATTCCATAAGCATCCGCCTTGCCGAGCTGGCGTCCTGCGGAGATCTTGAGATGGCTGCCCAGTCTGGCTTCCTTGTCGGCCTCGACGCCTTCCCCGACGATCGACAGGTCCGTGCGCCCGTTGTTGAGCAGGCCAGAGAAATTGACCCGCGCCATGGTGTCGTCGATTTCCGGGAAACGATCCAGAGCGCTCCTGATGCTGTCAGGTTCGTCAATCAGGTACTTTTCCGGTGCCCGCGATCCCTGGGCGAAAAAACCGGTCTTGTAGATCTGCAGGTGTCCCGACTGTGAATGGATGGTCGTCTCGGCGAGTTGCAGGAAGATGTCTTCGACGAAGCCACCACTGAGAATCAGCCCGACGACGCCAAAGACGATCGCCGCCAGAGTCATCGCCGTCCTGAGTTTGTGTCGGAGAATGTTGCGCAGGGCAAGTTTCAGCATCGGTCAGTCTCGCCGGTTGATGCGCGGTGGATCAGCGGCTGTGGCGCAGGGCATCGACGATCTCCATCCGTGACGCTTTCCAGGCCGGGTAGATGCTCGCCAGCAGAGTGGTGCCGAAGGCCAGGCCCAGTGCGTCCAGGGTCAGCCGCCAGGTCACATGGATTTCGCCGGTGAAACCGCGCGCCATACCGGGTGGGGGGGGCATCGGAATGCCGATGGCCGAGATCAGGTGTGCCAGGCCCACTCCGACCAGGATCCCGAGCAAGCCGCCGAAAAGTCCGAGCAGAGCGGCTTCGCTGACGAACAGTCGGAGAATCGCCTGCCGGCTGTAACCGAGTGCCATCGACGTGCCGATTTCGCCGGTGCGCTCCATGACGCTCATCATCAGGGTATTCGAGATGCTGAGCACGATGATGATGGCGATGATCAGCTTCATGACCCCGACCTGTTTGGAGAACAGCGCGACGGTCTTGTTGTAGAAATCCGCCAACTGATGCCAGGCCACCACTTCGAGCTTCGTGCCGGTCAACCGCTGCCTCAGTTCAGCGACCAGCGATTCCGTGTGGGCGGTGTCGTCGAGCAGCACCAGCCAGCGATGCGCGCCGGTAACCCGCAGCAGTTGCCGTGCTACCGGCAAGGGCAGACGCAGTGCCGAATCGTCGTAGGCCTTGGTGACGGTCGAGAACAGGCCACGTACGTGCGCCTCGACGGCGTTGATGCCGCCCGAGGCGGTGTTGGCCAGCAGGACGACGCGGTCACCCACCGTCACCCCGAGATTGGCCGCCAGACCGTCGCCGACGATGATGCCCTGCGGATCACTCGACGACAGTCCTTTACCTTTCGAGATCAGCAGTGTGCGGCTGAGCAGTTCCTCCTTCTCGGGATCGACGCCGTCGGCGACGAACGAGATCGTCGCTTCGCCATGGCTGATCAAGCCGCTGAAGGCCAGGCGCGGGGCAACGGTCCGGACATGCGGCAGGCTTTCGATGGTTTTCAGTTCGTCAGGAGCCGCGGGCAGGAGATAGGCGAAAGGATCGGCCATTCCCGAATCGAGATAGCCCGGACGGACAATCTGCGCATGGCCCAGATGTGAATGGATGGTGTCCTCGCGCATCGCCTGATAGATCCATTCGATGAATCCGGCGGCAAGGATCAACGCGACGACGCCGAAGCCGACCGCCGAGATCGCCACCGCCGAGCGCCTCTTCTGGCGCAAGACGTTGCGCAGCGCTAGGAAAAGGTCGGCAAGAAAAGGATGCACTCCTGGTTACCATCAAAGAGGTCGTTGAAGTTTACCCGATTCGCCCACCGAGCGCGCTCCCGCAAGGGTTTTCGGCAAGGCGAATTTGCACTCTGGCGGCGAACAAGCCGGAGTGGCAGCGCAGGCAGCCCCGTTCCTGCGCCAGCCCCCCGCGAAATCACGCACCTTCTGCTGCGTTGTCGCCTGTCTTTCCGGCTTGATGTGTCGGAAATTTTTACATCCGGTCCTTGGAGTACCCGAGTCCACTTGTCGGAATTAAAATATTGTAGCTATAAATCAATGTGGTGTGTGCCTGTGCATGGGGCTGGCACGGTAACTGCTATGAAGCAGCCAAGCAGACTAGTAAGTGTCTGTGGGAACTTACCAGAGACCCTGACCAACACCCCCCCAATTTTGGAGAATCATCATGAAACTCAAAACGCTTGTCTCTTCGCTCTCAGCCATCGGCCTGGGTTGCGGCATGGCGCTGGCGGCAGCATCCGCCCAGGCCTCAGTCCTGTGGTCCTTCGAGGACGACAACATCGAGTTCATCCTGCGTAAAGACGGCGGAGTACTCAAACCCATCCAGTCGGGCACATTGTCGGTCGGTGACGTCTTCTACAGCGTGTTTGAGATGAATCAATTTACGATTAATGGCTCCCCTTCTATTCCCGCTGGCAAGGAATTGGTCGGTGTGGCAGCCGTTGAATTGCTCGGTATCTCTGGCTCCACATACACCTTCGGCGCCTATACCGGCGGCGGTCTATCTGCACTCCTTGGGAAAACAGGCCCAGAGTGGGCGCCTAAAGGCATTGCAGTTGCCATGTATCTTAATGGTACGTCAGGGGCTGGTGGCGACAAGAACCTCGACCTGAACCGCTCGACTAATCCGGCTACAAACTGCTTGTCCATAACCGATTGCACCACCCAAGCGACCCTAGGTGAACTGTTTCAGTTGGATGGCTTTGGTCTCGATTATGAGGAGTTTTGGACCGCCGAAGCAAATGCAGGTGGTGACGATATAGCTAACGTTCTTGCGTCTAACAACTCTCGCACTTTGGCCACTTTTAACGCGGCAATTAGCAACTTCTATAATCTCTTGGGGCCCGTCGAGTTCCAAAACATACTTACAGGTGATCCTTGCGGTAACCCTGGTTACTTACCTGACGGCTGCGTGCAGGTTACGCTCAGCGGCAACGTGATGGGGGGGAGAGGCCTGACTAACGGTGCCATTGCTCACAGCGATCTGGACGCTCAGAAGTATGTCGCTCCCGAGCCGGGTTCCCTGGCACTGCTGGGCGCCGGCCTCTTCGGCCTGCAGGGTCTGCGTCGCCGCCAAGCCAAGAAGGCGGTCTGAAGCAGCGAAGCGATTCAGTCGGACTGATCAGAAACCCCGCCACGCCGGCGGGGTTTTTTTATGTTCGATTCGCACGCTCCCCAGGCAGGGGCCGTCGAGTGTCCCGAGTCCGATAATGCCGTGTTGCGGCGGCCGTCAGTCGCGAAGAAAGTGTTCAGGCGCCTGCCGGCTGGTCCGGATCAGAGGCCGTCTGGCTCTCCCCAGACGAAAGACCATCAGCGGCTGCGCGCCGACAAGATGCTTCCAGCCGCGACGCAGCGCCTCGCCGGTTGCCGGTGGCACATCCGGATACTCCTTCAGCGCCAGCAGGGCGGATCCGGCAAAAGGCTGCAGCGCCAGGCCGCGCGTCTCCGCCTCGAGCCAGAAGCGTTCGAGGGCCCTGCCGACCGCGGGTGCGCCTTGGTCCAGTGGCAGGCCGGTGCTCAGCACGCAGAGCTGGGGGGCGAGACGGCATGGCAGGTAACCCGCTCGGAATCCCAATGCGTGCTGCACTCCGAATCGCCGCAAGCCATTCATGACTGGCCAGCGCCTGAGTTGGGTAAACGCCCAGCGGGCCCCCGGTTCCACGGCCAACGCGGCTGGTGGCAGACCGATGTCCGCCGATGCGTGCCAGCCGACGTCAAAGCGTACAGCCGAAAACAGGTCCGCGTGCAGGGCCTGGCTATTGAAGCGCTCCGCTTCGGCGATTCTGATGAGGTGCAGTAACTCGCTGCGTTGCCTGCCGTGATCGAAGAAATCCAGCGTCACGCCGTCGATGGGGAGCAACAGATGCTGAAACTGGCTGCGCTCGCTGTCGCTGAGTGGCGGTCCGCCAAACCGGATTCGGCGATTGGTGTGCCGCCTTGAGATGGCGACATCGAGAGGGTGCTCGGTCGCTACGCCGCGCGCCAGCCGCAACTCGGCGATCCGTGGCTGCCGCAAGGGATCGGGTAGCCAGAGTACGCTCGTTTGGTATCCCAGGCGCGCTGCACGAATGGTCATGTTTTCGACCACCGCGCCGAACGAAATCAGGCTCAGTAGCTTCTTGTGGAATGGCGCGCCGACATAAGCTTCGCTGCCGGTGAGCAGAATGCGGTCGTCTCTCGCCCGCAACTCGAAACAGTGCTGGTTATCGGCCGAAGGCGCCATTACTGCGGCCTCTGCGATGCTTCGCAGATCGGCAGCAATCCCGGTGGGCATGAGATTTCCCTTCTTGGGTGGTATTCCCGCTGCGCCGGCGCGCATGTCCCTGATCCCTGTCGCCAGGGCGATGAACGAGGAATTGATGGATGATCGTCGACTCGCCCAGCCGCGACTCCAAGAACATCTGCCACTTCGGCGAGCTTGCCTGACCCGGCGCCAAGTCGATGCTTCGTAGCGTACGAGCGACATTAACAAATAGCCCCATCCAGTACAAGTCAAAGGGAGTGCAGAGCTTACCACCTATCATGTTTCGGCCCCCTGGAAGAACTTGGGGAGAGGCCGTGCGCTGGCAGCGCGTCTCAAGAGCAGGCGGAGGCCGCGTTTGAACCAGGAAAGGGCACTGCGATAGGCTTTGCGGACACTCCAATGGTTGGGGTCGGTCTGCTCACGGGCTTTTTTTCAG
>Ga0208938_1000194_pt1 | contig 55018 bp, 47 predicted proteins | sample AD_UKC125_MetaG_FD_184434 | JGI IMG/M metagenome (GOLD analysis project Ga0208938, IMG submission 184434) | Active sludge microbial communities of municipal wastewater-treating anaerobic digesters from USA - AD_UKC125_MetaG (SPAdes) (version 2) | ecosystem: Engineered > Bioreactor > Anaerobic >... | reverse complement strand
TTTCGCGGTCTGAAGCCATCAAAGGTTTTCGCGACCTCAGCCCTCGGGCGACTGCACGCCTACAGTGTCTTTCATGATCAGGGGTGTGGGAACTCCACTCATGAAAGTTAGCGCGAAGCGCCCACGCCCGACGACGAGCCGCGCCGTCGGTTGACGTCGAACGGCGATATGGCCAGCAAGGTGGTGAGCGCGCCTGACAGCATCATCATCAACCAGAAAATGAAGAAGGTGACGGTGTAGATCGCCTCGCGCGACCAGCCGGCTGGCTCGCCGAACAGCGTCAGTGTCTGCGGATCAAGCACCGCGAACACCATGAATTCCAGCGCGGCCGCCACCAGAAACGCCGGCCAGGCAATCCACATCAAACGTTCTCTCAACATCGAAGCCTGCCTCCATTGATTTGACTCAAGTCATTATCACTGGTTGGCGCCTGCCGCGCGCGACGAGGCGGGCTTGGCCACGCCCCCGGTGGCAGCATGGTTGCGCGCCTGCATGGCCGGCGACAGCGCCGCCGGGTCGACGTCATCGGCCGGCTGGAACGCGCGGGCACCGGCCTTGGGCGCGTCAACGTAGACCGGATCGGGTGTGCGAATCGCCAGCCAGAGCGTCACGAACGACGCCACCACGACGATCAACGGACCGGCGACGACCAGCCACATGTGCCCCACCTTCCACCAAGGACCGGACGGGGTTGAAGTGTTGGGAGACATGGTCATTACCTCGGCACCATGAAAATCGATTTTTCGCGCACCTCGCCAACACCCGGCGAGGCCACGCGGAAATGGATGGTGTGCGAACCGCTCTTGGCGCTGCCGTAGGGCAGCCGCAGTTGCACGGGCACCCACAGACTCTGCGCGCCATCAACGGTCACGCTCTTGTCGGAGACGATTTGCAGCCCGGTCAGGTCTTCCACGGCAATCTGGAAGGTCTGCGGTTTTTCGGTCGCGTTCATCACCTGGATGCGGTAGACGTTCTCGATCTGGTTGCCGTCGACCAGGCGCGCCAGGGTGGCGCGGTCGCGCACGATGTCCACCTTGAACGGCGTGCGCAAGGCGAGGCTGGCAACCAGCGCGATCACCACCGCGGCCAGGATCGCCGTATAAATCAGCACGCGCGGGCGCAGCACCTGGCGCAGGATGTCCTTGCGGCCCCAGCCCTGCTCCAGCGCGTTCTCGGTCGAATAGCGGATCAGGCCGCGCGGATAGCCAACCTTGTCCATCACCTCGTCACAGACGTCGATGCAGGCCGCACAGCTGATGCACTCGTATTGCAGGCCGTTGCGGATGTCGATCCCGGTCGGGCACACCTGCACGCACAGCGTGCAGTTGACGCAGTCCCCCAGTCCGAGCGCCTTGGGATCGGCACTCTTGGAGCGCCCGCCACGTGGCTCGCCCCGCTTGGCGTCGTAGGTGACGATCAGCGTGTCCTTGTCGAACATGGCACTCTGGAAGCGTGCGTAGGGGCACATGTACATGCACACCTGCTCGCGCATGAAGCCGGCATTGCCGTAGGTGGCAAAGCCATAGAAGAAGATCCAGAAGATCTCCCAGGCACCCAGGTTCCACTGCAGGACGTGCCCGGCCAGCTCGCGGATGGGCGTGAAGTAACCGACGAAGGTGAAACCGGTCCACAGGCCAAAGGCAATCCACACGATCTGCTTGAGCGTCTTGCGTCCGAACTTGGCGGCCGACATGGGCGCGGCATCCAGGCGCATGCGGGCGGACCGGTTCCCCTCGATCACCCGCTCGAACCACAGGTAGATCTCGGTGTAGACCGTCTGCGGGCAGGCGTAGCCACACCACTGACGACCGGCCACGGCCGTGAACAGGAACAGCGACAGCGCCGAGATGATCAGGATCGCCGCCAGATAGATCACGTCTTGCGGGTACAGCACCAGCCCGAAGATGTAGAAGCGCCGTGCCTCCAGGTCGAACAGCATGGCCTGCCGCTCACCCCATTGCAGCCACGGCATGCCGTAGAAGAAGATCTGCGTCGCGAAGACGAAGAACCAGCGCCATTTGGCAAACAGCCCGGTGACGCTGCGGGGGTAAACCTTCTTGTGCGCCTGGTACAGCGACACCATGGTTTCCTCGCCTGCGCCGGCCGCGGCGGCCTTCTTGGGAGATGGAGAAGGATTGCTCACGCCTGCCTGTCCGTCAGTTGTCGGCCAACCCAGAACTCGGACCCTGAACGGGCGATGGTCCAGGCGGCGCCGACTTCAGCCGCCTGACCAAGGAAAACGGGGCGCCAAGCGCCCCCCGAATCCGCACTGTCTCCTGCCAAGTTCTTCTTGTTTGCTTTACTGGCGGGCGCCAGCCGCGACCTACGCGACGATCGTCGAGGATGGCGCCATCACCCGCCACGTCGCCATCAGCCCAGCGACACCTCGACACGGCGCGCCTCGGCACTGGCACCGGCATCGATGTTGCCCGGCTTCTTCAGCTCGACCTGATCTTCGGTGACGCCCAGCGCCTTGAGCTGCTCGCGCACTGCCAGCGCGCGCTGCTTGGCCAATTCGGCATTCTGCTCGGCGTTGCCGGTGGAATCGACAAAGCCACTGATCACGGCCTTCTTGCCCGCCTTCACGCCAGCCACGATCTCGGCCAGCGCCTTGTCGGCCGCGGGCGCCAGATCGGCCTTGCCGGTCGCGAAGAAGAACTTGACCACACCGCCTTCGACCACCACGGAAGCCGCATCGGCAGCCGCTGCGGGCGCCTTGGTAGCCGCGGATGCGTCCGCCACGCCGCCGCCCTTGCCCCACACGTAGGCCGTGAGCACATTCAGCTGCTCGGGCGTGAACTTGCTTTCCCAAGCCGGCATGACGCCGGTCTTGCCGTTGTTGATCATGTTGACAATGTGCGACTCCACCCCGGCGCCATGCACCCAGATGTTGTCCGTCAGGTTGGGCGCGCCCAGCAGCTGGTTGCCCTTGCCGTCGGCGCCATGGCAGGCCGCGCACACCGCGAATTTGGGCTTGCCCAGGTTGGCGCGCACCGAGTCGTGCGGACCGCCGGACAGGCTGAGCACGTAGTTGGCCAGGTTGCGCACGTCGTCGCCGCTGCCGACAGCGGCAGCCATCGGCGTCATCACGCCGGTGCGGCCCTTGGTGATGGACTCATGAATCTGATCGGGTTTGCCACCCCACAGCCAGTCGCCGTCGGTCAGGTTGGGAAAGCCCGTGGAGCCACGTGCGTCAGAACCATGGCACTGCGCGCAGTTGTTCATGAACAGGCGATCGCCGATGGCCATGGCCTGCGGGTCCTTCACCAGTTCGGCGGCGCTCTTTCCGGCGAACGCGGCATAGATCGGCGCGGCCTGCTCGTTGCCACGTGTCACTTCGCGGTCGAACTGGTCGGTCTGCGACCAGTTCAGCGAGCCCTGATACGAGCCCAGCCCGGGGTACAGAAACAGGTAGGCCAGCGAGAACACGCAAGTGATGATGAACAGGCCCACCCACCAGCGCGGCAGCGGGTTGTTCATCTCGCGCAGATCGCCGTCCCATACATGGCCGGTGGTGTTGTCACTGTCGGTCATCGCCTTGGTCTTGCCGCTGAACCACAGCAGCAGCAGACAGCCGAAGATGCCGGCGAGCGTGATCCCCGCCACGTAAACCGACCAGAAATTGCTTGTAAAGTCGCTCATTTTTGAATTCCTTGCCTGTCAGGGCCGATCCGGGTCAATCCTGCTGCTCGAAGGGCAGGTGCGCCGCCTCGTCGAAACGCTCACGGTTGCGTGCGGACCAGGCCCAGATCACGATGCCGATGAAGATGACGAAGGCGAGCACCGTGACGATGCTGCGCAGCAAGTTGATGTCCATGACGGGATATTCCTTGCTGCTTACTTGCGGTGGATCCCCAGCACCTGCAGGTAGGCGATGACGGCGTCGAGTTCCGTCTTGCCCTTGACCTCCTCTGGCGCCTTGGCGATTTCCTCATCGGTATACGGCGCACCAAGGGTGCGCAGGCCGCGCATGTGAGCCTGGATGCTGCCAGCATTGGCGGCGCTGCGCTCCAGCCACGGGTAGGCCGGCATGTTCGACTCCGGCACCACGTCACGCGGGTTGTTCAGGTGCGCGCGATGCCAGTCGTCGCTGTAGCGGCCACCGACACGCGCCAGGTCGGGGCCGGTGCGCTTGCTGCCCCACTGGAACGGGTGGTCGTACACGAATTCGCCGGCGACCGAATACGGCCCGTAGCGCAGCGCCTCGGCGCGGAACGGGCGGATCATCTGCGAGTGACAGTTGTAGCAACCCTCACGCACGTAGACGTCGCGACCGATCACCTGCAGGGCCGTGTAGGGCTTGAGCCCCTCGATCGGCTGCGTGGTGGACTTCTGGAAGAACAGCGGAACGATCTCGACCAAACCGCCGATGGACACCACCAGCAAGATCAGCACGATCATCAGGAAGTTGCTGGTCTCGACCTTGGCGTGACCCGTGATTTTTTCTTGTGCCATGACTGCTCAACTCCTCCTCAGGCGTGCGCGGCAACCGCAGGGATCTGCACCGGCACCACGCGGCCCGCCGTCGCCGTCTTGATGGTGTTCCACAGCATGATGAGCATGCCGCTCAGGTACAGCAGACCGCCCATCAGACGCAGAACGTAGAACGGATAGGTCGCCTTCACCGACTCGACGAAGGTGTAGGTCAGCGTGCCGTCGGGGTTGACCGCGCGCCACATCAGGCCCTGCATCACGCCGGCAATCCACATCGCGGCGATGTAGATCACGATGCCCACGGTGGCGACCCAGAAATGGATCTCGATCGCCTTGACGCTGTGCATCTGCTTGCGGCCGAACAGGCGCGGGATCAGGTAGTACATCGAGCCCATGGTGATCAGGCCCACCCAGCCCAGGGCACCGGAGTGCACGTGGCCCACGGTCCAGTCCGTGTAGTGCGACAGGGCGTTGACCGTCTTGATCGACATCATCGGGCCCTCGAAGGTCGACATGCCGTAGAACGACAGTGACACGATCAGGAAGCGCAGGATCGGGTCGTCACGCAGTTTGTGCCAGGCACCCGACAGCGTCATGATGCCGTTGATCATGCCGCCCCAGCTGGGCGCCAGCAGGATCAGCGAGAACACCATGCCCACCGACTGCGCCCAGTCGGGCAGCGCGGTGTAGTGCAGGTGGTGCGGGCCGGCCCACATGTAGGTGAAGATCAGCGCCCAGAAGTGAACGATCGAGAGGCGATAGCTGTAGACCGGGCGATCAGCCTGCTTGGGAATGAAGTAGTACATCATGCCCAGGAAGCCGGCGGTCAGGAAGAAGCCCACCGCGTTGTGGCCGTACCACCACTGCACCATGGCATCCTGCACCCCGGCGTAAGCCGAATAGGACTTCATCCAGCCCACCGGCAGCTCGGCGCTGTTGACGACGTGCAGCAGGGCGATGGCCAGGATGAAACCGCCGTAGAACCAGTTGGCCACGTAGATGTGGCGCACACGGCGCGTGCCGACGGTACCGAAGAACACCACCGCGTAGGCCACCCAGACCAGGGTGATGAGGATGTCAATCGGCCACTCCAGCTCGGCGTATTCCTTGCTGGTGGTGTAGCCCAGCGGCAGCGAGATGGCCGCCGCGACAATCACCAGCTGCCAACCCCAGAAGGTGAAGGCGGCCAGCTTGTCGGAGAACAGACGCACCTGGCAGGTGCGCTGCACGACGTAATACGATGTTCCGATAAGGCCGCTGCCACCGAACGCGAAGATCACGGCATTGGTGTGCAGCGGTCGCAACCGGCCATAGCTGAGCCATGGGATGCCGAAGTTCAGCTCCGGCCAGGTCAGCTGCGCGGCGATGATCACGCCGACCAGCATCCCCACCACGCCCCAGACGATTGTCATGATGGCAAATTGCCTGACCACTTTGTCGTTATAGACAGTAGCCTGTGTGTTGGCGAATGTCATTTCCACCTCTTACTTGAAAAACCTTGCACAGTGTCCGCGAAGCGATTATGGTCTTGATTGACGTGCATCAATCGTGCTCAAAAATCCGCTCGCCCTCCCGCTCGACGTCGTCGAACTGACCACGGTAGATGGCCCACCACAACGCGGCGAGGATGAAAAACACCAACACCACCGACAGTGGGATGAGCAGATAAAGGATGTCCATCAGTGCACCTGATCCGGCGCTGGGCGCGCCGACGCCAGTCGCAGGGCATTGACCACCACCAGCAGCGAACTGCACGCCATGCCCAGGCCGGCTGCCCAGGGCGACATCCAGCCCGCCATCGCCAGCGGCACCCCCACCACGTTGTAGGCCACGGCCCAGCCAAGATTTTGCCTTACCACGCGCATGGTGCGACGTGCCTGGACGAATGCCCCCGGAATCAGCGCCAGGCGCTCGCCGAGCACGACAAAATCGGCCTGCGCGCGCGCCAGCGGTACCGCGCGGCCAAACGCGAACGACACGTCCGCCCCGGCCAGCACGGGGCCGTCGTTCAGCCCGTCACCCACCATGGCCACGGTCGCGCCTTCAGCCTGCGCCTGGCGCATGCGGAACAGCTTGTCGTCCGGCAGGCAGGCGCCCTGCACGTCGTCGATGCCCGCCAGCTGACCGACGCGCCTGACGGCCTCCGGGCGGTCGCCGGACAGCAGCCGCGTCCGGACGCCGGCGGCGTGCAACGCCTGCACCGCGGCGCGCGCGTCCGGCCGCAGGTCCTCGCGCAACTCGAAGCTCGCCACCCAGCCAGCCGCATCACTCAGGTGGCTGACCGGGCCGCCCCCGTCCATCGCCTGCACGCCGCAGAACGCCGCCGAGCCCAGGCGCAGCGGGCCGTGCAGCGCGCCCGCGCCGTCGCGCCGCGCCGCCACGCCCTGGCCCATCACCTCCTGCAGGTCGGCGACCGACACCGCGTCGACCCCTTCGTCCTGCGCGGCCTGCGCCAGGGCACGCGATACCGGGTGCAGGCTGCCCTGCCCCAGGGCCGCCGCCAGTGCCAGCGCCTGCGCGCGGTCCACGCCGTCACGCAGGCGCACCTGCTCCAGCACGAAGGCGTCGCGTGTCAAGGTGCCGGTCTTGTCGAACACCACGGTGTCCACCGTCGACAGGGCCTCCAGGGCGGTCAGGCGCCGCACCAGCACGCCCTGGCGCGCCAATGCCCCGGCGCTGGCCAGCATGGCCGCTGGTGTCGCCAGCGACAGCGCGCACGGGCAAGTCACCACCAGAATGGCCACCGCGATCATCAGCGCATGGCCGGGATCGCTGGACCACCACCAGGCACAGGCCAGCCCGGCCGCCAGCAGCACGAAAACCAGAAACGGCTTGGCCAGCCGATCGGCCAGCAGCGCGATCTGCGGCTTGCTGGTGGACGCCTGCGCCATCAGCGCCACGATCTGGGCATAGCGCGTGTCCTGCCCGACCTGCTCGACCCGCATCTCCACCGGTGCCGTCAGGTTGTGACTGCCGGCGATCACCTGCTCTCCCTCGCCGCGCGACAGGGGCGTCGACTCACCGGTCAGCAGCGCCTCGTCGGCCGACGTCCGGCCGCGCAGCACCGTGCCATCGGCGGGGAACACCTCGCCCGGCAGCACCTGCAGCACGTCCGCCACGCGCACGCGCCGCACCGACACGCGCTCCCAGTCCCCGGCCCCGGTGCGCCGCAAGACACTGTCGGGCAGGCGGTGCATCAGGGCCTCCAGCGCGCCCGCCGTGCGATCACGCAGGCGCAGCTCCAGCCAGCGGCCGGTGAGCAGGAAGAACACGAACATGGTCAGCGAGTCGAAGTACACCTCGCGACCGAACAGGCCATCGGGCTCGAATGTGCCCAGCGAACTGACCACGAAGGTGATCAGCATGCCCAGCGCCACCGGCAGATCCATGCTGACCCGGCGCAGCTTCAGGTCGAGCAGCGCATTGCGAAAGAATGGCTGGCACGAGAACAGCACGACCGGAATCGACAACACCCATTGCGCCCAGCGCAACAGGTTGATGAGGTCGGGTTCGATCTCCCCCGGCGTCGCCAGGTAGGTCGGCGTGGCGTACATCATCACCTGCATCATGCAGACGCCGGCCACCCCCAGGCGCCACAGCATGCGGCGGGTTTCGGCCTGCCGGCGCTCGCTGGCGAAGGCGTCGTGCGCGGGCAGCGGCCGGTAGCCGGTGCGCAGCACCGCCTGCATCCAGTCGGAAGGCCGCGTGACGCCCTCCTCCCACACCACCCGTCCGCGATGGCTGGCGGCGCTGATGTCCGCCTCGCGCACGCCGGGCGTGGCGCGCAGGGCCTGCTCGATGGTCACCGCGCAGGCCGCGCAGTGCATGCCCTCGAACACCACGCTGGATTCCCACAGCGACCCTTGGGCCCCGGCGGGACGGCTGAACTCCAGCCACTCGTCGCGCTCGTCCAGCAACCGCCAGGTGGCGTCACCGTGTGGCGGCACCGACGGCTCCCGCCCGGGCCGGTCGGCCGCGGGGCGGAGCGGAGAAATCACACCGGCGCCTTGCATCACCGGCGAACTGTACGCGCTTTGCCGCCCACGCCCGCCGGGTGGCGCCAATGACCGCGCACGGCCGTCGGAGTAAGCTAAGCTATCCGTCGACCTGCGCAATGCCCCCGGGGTTTGCAGGCCGGCTTCATCAACACAGGAGAAACCCACCATGTACGACCGCATCCTTGTCGCCACCGACGGCTCCAAACTGTCCAAGAAGGCGGTGGACAGCGCCATCAAGCTGGCCGCCCTGTGTGGCGCCGAACTGATCGCCCTCAAAGTCGTGCCGCGCTACCCGCAGAGCTACTTCGAGGGTTCCATCCCGCTGTCGGTGGAGGACGTGGCGAAGGTCGAAAAACAATGGGCCGCCGACGGCCAGGAGACCGTGGATGCCGTGAAGAAGGCCGGCGAGGCCAAGGGCGTCAAGGTCAAGGCGGTGCTGGCCAAGTCGGACATCGTGTCGGACGCGCTGATCGCCGCCGCCAAGAAGCACAAGGCCGACCTCATCATCATGGCCTCGCACGGCCGCAAGGGCGTCAAGCGGCTGCTGCTGGGCAGCGAGACGCAGCAGGTGCTGACCCACTCGGAAATTCCGGTGTTGGTGCTGCGCTGACCGCGCGGCCTTCCGTCGTCACACGCCGGATCAAGACCGCAGCCTCGGGAAACCGCCCGTGGCCGTCCGCGTGCTGCCGGCCCACGCTGGCGGCAAAGCGCTCAGCCTGACGCGCTCGTGCCGCTGCCCGCCTCGGCCCCGGCGGGCGGGGCGGCACGCGACAGCACGGCAGCCTGGGGCGCCGGGCCAGGCAGCTGCGCCGACAGGCGCTCGCGCAAACCGATCTCCAGCCGGTCCACGCGGGCATGCAGCTCGCGGTTGTGGGTTTCCACCGCCTGCACCAGGCGGCTGATCTCGGCGTCCACCGGCCGTTCGCGCAGGCCCATTTCAGCCCGGTCCACGCGCGACAGCGTCTCTCGCGTCTGGTTGCCTATCACCTCGGCCAGACGGCTGACCTCCCGATCGAGGTGCGCGCGCAACTCGGTGAAGCGCGAGGCCTCGGCCTTGTCGGCCAGTTCGCGCTGCACCGACAGCTCCTTGGCGTGGCGGCGCGTTTCCATCAGCACCGTGCCCTGGGTGTAGGCGATCAGGCCGACGAACACCGCCGACAGCAGCGCCATCAACCCCAGCAGCACCAGGCCCAGCGGGGCGCGGATGTCCATGATCAGCAGGTTCAGGTCGGTGGGCGCGGTCATGGCGCTCCAGTTGATGCCGATGAACGCCACGATGGCCGTGCCGACCAGCAGCAGAAGCAGGGCTCGCAGGGACATGGCAGAGGGCTCCTTACTGATATAGCTCGCCTGGCGCACCCGATCCGGCGCCGAGGCACGGCAAGTTTACCCGCGCCCCCACGGCGCCGCGGGCGGCTGCCCCGTCATGCCGCGCTGAACAAATGCGTGTAGCGCTCGCGCAGCAGGTTCTTCTGCACCTTGCCCATGGTGTTGCGCGGCAGCTCGGCCTCGACGAAGCAGCGCTTGGGAATCTTGAAGTTGGCCAGCCTCGCCTTCAGCTCGGCCAGCAGGGCATCCGGGTCCGGGCGGGTGCCCGGCCGGGCGATCACCACGGCCACGCCGACTTCACCGAAGTCCGGGTGCGGCACGCCGACAACAGCGCTTTCGGCCACGCCGGGCAGTTCGTTCAGAAAGCCTTCTATCTCGGCCGGGTAAACGTTGTAGCCGCCGCTGATGATCAGGTCCTTGCTGCGCCCGACGATGGTGACGTAGCCGCGCGCGTCCTGCTGGCCGACGTCGCCGGTCTTGAAAAAGCCGTCGGCGGTGAATTCCTCGGCCGTCTTCTCGGGCATCTGCCAGTAGCCGGCGAACACGTTGGGGCCCTTGACCTGGATGCCACCGATCTCGCCGGTCGGCACATCGCGCCCGTCCTCGCCCTGCACGCGCAGGCTGACGCCGGGCAGCGGAAAGCCTACCGTGCCGCCGCGCCGCTCGTCCTGGCCAGCATGGCGCGCATCGGCGCGGTAGGGGTTGCTGGTCAGCATGATGGTCTCGCTCATGCCGTAGCGCTCCAGGATGGTGTGGCCGGTGCGCGCGCGCCAGTCGTTGAAGGTCTCGATCAGCAGCGGCGCCGAGCCGCTGATGAACAGGCGCATGTGCGCTGCCTGCGCCTGGGTGAGCGTCGGCTCGGCCAGCATGCGCACGTAGAGCGTGGGCACGCCCATGAACACCGTGGCACGCGGCAGGTCGGCGATGACCCGCCTGGGGTCGAACTTGCCATGCCACAGCATGCGGCTGCCGTTGAGCAGCGCGGCGTGGATGGCCACGAACAGGCCGTGCACGTGAAAGATCGGCAGCGCGTGGATCAGCACGTCGCCGCCCTGCTCCGGCGTTCTCCAACCCCAGTATTCCTTCAGCATCACGGCGTTGGACAGCAGGTTGCCGTGCGACAGCATGGCGCCCTTGCTGCGGCCGGTGGTGCCGCTGGTGTACAGGATGGCCGCCAGGTCATCGGCCCGACGCGTCACCGGTTGCTGCTGGTCGCTGCAATGCGCGGCGCGCTCCAGCAGGCTGCCGCTGCGGTCGTCGTCCAGCGTGAACACGTGGCGCGTGCCAGCCTGAAAGGCGATCTGGCTGACCCAGGAGAAGTTGCGGCGGCTGCACACCACCACGGCCGGCTGGGCGTTGCCGATGAAGTACTCGATCTCGGCGCTCTGGTAGGCCGTGTTCAGCGGCAGGAAGGCGAAGCCCGCGCGCAGCGTGGCCAGGTACAGGATCATGGCCTCGACCGATTTTTCCACCTGCACCGCCACGCGCGGCGGCGCGCCGCTGGCGTCCGGCTTGATGGGCAGCGAGGCCAGCAGATTGGCGACCATGGCGCTGGCGCGGTCGAGGTCGCGCCACGAATAGCACAGGCCGTTGTCGGTCTCGACGGCCACGGCGTCCAGATCGGCCGGGAAGGCGGCGCGCAGGGCGGCGAACAGGTTCTGGTTGGACATGGTGGACAGGCTAGGGTGGACGGTCAGAAACGCGCCGGGCGCTTTTGCAGGAAGGCGGCGATGCCCTCGCGGTGCTCGGCGCTGTCGGCGTAGTCGTAGGCCCTGGTTACTATGTTTTCGATAGCTTCTGGCGCTTGCTCCGCAAGCGCTGCGGGCTGATTCAATGCTCTAAGTGTCTGCTTGTTCAGGCGCGCCGCCCGTGGCGCCAGCGCGGCGATGCGGGTGGCGCGCTCCAGCGCGTGCGCGTGCAGGACGTCGGCGTCCAGCACCCGGTGCAGAAAGCCGCGCGCCTGCATCTCGGCGGCGTCGAGGACCGCCGCCTCCAGCAGCAGCTCACGCGCCGTCGCCTCGCCCAGCGCCCGGGCCACCAGCTGCGCCTCGCGCGGCGCCATCGGAAAACCCAGGCGGGCGATCGGGGCGCCGAAGCGCGCGTCGGGTGCCGCCACGCGAATGTCGCAGCAGCTGGCGATCTCCACCCCGGCGCCCATGCAGTGGCCGGCGATGGCGGCCACGATGGGCAGGTCGCAGTCCAGCATCGCGCCCAGGCCGCCCCACACCTCGTCCTCGTGGAAGGCGCGCAGACTGTCCGGTCGGAAGCGAAACGCCGGATATTCGGCGATGTCGCCGCCGGCGCAGAAATGCCCGCCCTCGCCGCGCACCAGCACGCAGCGCAGTCCGGCACGCGCGGGCAGTTCGCGGAACACCTCGCGCAGGCGGCGCCACATGGCGCGCGACATGGCGTTGAACTTGCCCGGGTGCGACAGCACGACGGTCGCGATGGCGCCGTCGATGGCGACCTCAATCGATCCGCACGCCACCGGTTGCCTTCACCACACGGGCCCATTTGGCCATCTCGAGCTGGATGAAACCGCCGAAGGTCGCCGCCTCCAGGTTGGCGAACTCCGCGCCCTGACCGGCCCAGACCTGCTTGTTCTCGGGCGTCTGTGCGGATTTGCGCACCGCCTCGATCATCGCCGCCTGCGCCTCCGCTGGCGTGCCCTTGGGCGCCCAGATGCCGTACCAGGTGCTGACGTCGTAGTCCGGCAGGCCGGACTCCCGCGCCGAGGGCACGTCGGGAAACGCCGGGTTGCGGCTGCGCCCGGCCATCATCAGCGGCACGATGCGCCCGCCCTTGATGTGACCGGCGGACGAGCCCAGGCCGTCGAACATCAGGTCCACCTCGCCGGCGATCAGGGCCTGCAGCGCCGGGCCGGCGCCGCGGTACGGGATATGGGTGATGAAGGTGCCGGTCTGCTGCTTGAACAGCTCGCCCGCCAGATGGTGCGAGGTGCCGCTGCCGGCCGACGCGTAATTCAGCTTGCCCGGGTTCTTCTTGGCCAGATCGATCAGCTCCTTGACGGTGCGCGCCTGCACCCGCTTGGGGTTGACCACCACCACCTGCGGCACGCGCGCCACCAGGATCAGGGGCACGAAGTCCTGCTGCAGGTCGTATTGCAGCTTGGGGTAGACGCTGGGCGCGATGGCATGGTGCACGCCGCCCATGAAGTAGTTGTAGCCGTCGGCCGGTGCCTTGGCCGCCACGGCGGCGCCCACCGTGCCACCGCCACCGCCCTTGTTGTCGATCAGCAGATTCTGACCGGTCTGGCGCGTGAACTGGGCCCCCAGCGGTCGCGCGAAGGCGTCGGTGCCGCCACCGGCCGGAAACGGCACCACCAGGTTGACAGGCCGGGCCGGCCAGGCCGGCTGCGCGCGGGCACTGCCCGGCAGCCCGGTCAAGGCGGCCGTGGCCAGCAGCAGTTGCCGGCGGGTGATCAAGGTCGTCATGCGCATTTCCTCGGTGGTGATGAAAAAAGCGGTCCAGTTTGCAGTGCCCGGAGGGCCGATGACACCGGGAGTTTTCCCTGAGCCATCAGCGGCCCGCGGCGCGGCGGCCGCCTTCGATCTCGCTGATCGCCGGATCCAGCACCTGCTGCGGCTCGCGCAGGAATCGGCGCGCGGTCCAGCCGCCAAAGGCGTCGACGCCGCGCTCCAGCATGGCGCGCAGGCGCTGACGCATGCGGGGTGCCGCGCGGGCTCCGGCGGCTTCATCCCGGCCTCGATTTGCTTCAATATTCATAGCTGCTGGCGCTCGACTGGTGTGCGCTGGAGCCTTGAAACATCACGAAACCCGATGTACCTCAAGGCGTGCCGGGCGTGGCGTCAGGACGTCGGCTGGCCCAGGCCCACAGCGCGATGCCGACGGCCATCATCGGCAGGCACAGCCACTGGCCCATGCTCATGCCCAGCGCCAGCAGGCCCAGATGCGCATCGGGCTGGCGAAAGTATTCGGCCACGAACCGAAACACCCCATAGCCCAGCAAGAAGGCGCCGCTGACCTGCCCCGTCTTGCGCGGCTGGCGCGCGTACAGCCACAGCAACACGAACAGTAGCACGCCTTCCAGCAGGAACTGGTAGATCTGCGAGGGATGGCGCGGCGGGTTGCTGCCATCGGGCAGCACGGCGCCGGGAAACACCATCGCCCAGGGCAGCGCGGGGTCGGCCACGCGGCCCCACAGCTCGCCATTGATGAAGTTGCCCACGCGTCCCGAGGCCAGGCCCAGCGGCACGCAGGGCGCCACCAGGTCGGTCACCTGCAGCCAGGGCCGGCCACGCAGGCGCGCCCACAGCGCCATGGCGACGATCACGCCCAGCATGCCGCCATGAAAGCTCATGCCGCCCTTCCACACCGCCAGGATCTCCAGCGGGTTGGCCGCGTAGTAGGCCGGCTTGTAGAACAGGCTGTAGCCCAGGCGCCCGCCCAGGATCACGCCCAGCACGCCCCAGAACAGCAGGTCTTCGAGGTCGCGCCGGCTCCACGGCGCCGGCCGGGTGACCGACGCGAACGGCTCATGGCGCAGCCGCCGCAACGCCAGCAGCATGAACAGGCCGAACGCCACCAGGTAGGTCAGGCCGTACCAGTGAATGGCCACCGGGCCGATCTGCAAGGCCACGGGGTCAATGGGCGGGTACATCAGCATGGCGGCGATTGTGCCGCAGCGCCACGCGGCCCTTGCCCCCGCCAGATGTCCGGCGTCACGCCCGCATGCAGAGCGGCAAACCAGGGAAATTTGCGCTGGAACATGGCGTCGCCCAGCCGGCAGGGGGATACTTGCGCGTTACTTGTTCCGCAGAAATTCTTCACCATGCAAGGCCACGCCCAGATCATCGACTGCCTGAAAGAGCTGCTGCGCGGCGAACTGGCGGCGCGCGACCAGTACTTCATCCACTCGCGCCAGTACGAGGATCAGGGTTTCGCGCGCCTGTATGAGCGCTTGAACCACGAAATGCAGGAAGAGACCCAGCATGCCGACGCCATCTTGCGCCGCATCCTGATGCTGGGTGGCCAGCCCGACATGCGCCCCCACGCCTTCACGCCCGGCCACACCGTGCCCGAGATGCTGCGCAAGGACCTGGACACCGAGTACGCCGTGCGCGAGCACCTCAAGGACGCCATGGCCCTGTGCGAGCGCCACCGCGACTACGTGAGCCGCGACCTGCTGCTGGCGCAGCTGCGTGACACCGAAGAAGACCACGCCTACTGGCTGGAACAGCAGATCGGCCTGATCGACAAGATCGGCCTGTCGAACTATCTGCAAAGCCAGTCACAATGAAACACGGCGTTCGCGCTTGTCCGGCAAGCGCGAGAAGCTACGTTTTTAATAGCTATCTTCGGCACCACACCTTGACGGTGGCGGCCTGCGCCTCGGCCATCAGCCTGTCACCCGGGCGCGCGCCGTGGGCACTGAACCTGGAAGCGGCGGCTGACCACCTGCCCTCCTCGCCCAACCCGCATGGCCGGCCCTCCCGCCCCGCGCGGCCAGGCGGCCGGCGATGCACGGCGGCGATGATGCAGGATTTCCCCGGTCCTCACGTCAGGTTCAGCCCGCCATCCAGCAGCAGGATCTCGCCCGTCATGTAGTTGCTGGCCGCCAGCAGGGCAACGGCCTGGGCCACGTCTTCAGGCTGTGCGGCGCGGCGCATCGGCGCGCGCTCGCGCCAGAGTTGCTGGGCGGCCGTCCAGTCGGCCGTCAGCGGCGTGTCCACCAGGCCCGGCGCGACCGCGTTCACGCGGATGCGCGGCGCCAGCGACAGCGCCAGCAGCCGCGTCATGTGATTGAGCGCGGCCTTGGACGCCGCATACGGGATCGACGCACCCTTGGGGCGCACGCCGGCGTGCGAGCTGACGTTGACCACGCAGCCGGCGGCGGCCTCCAGCGCGCCCTGGGCTTCGGCAATCAGCCGGAACGGGGCGATGACGTTGACCTCGTGCAGCTCCTGCCAGATCCGCGGCGTGGCCGCCTGCAGGTCGCCGTGGGGCACGACGCGGCTGATGCCCGCGTTGTTGACCAGCAGGTCAAGCCGCCCCCATTGCGCCACGGCCTCGCGCACCAGGCGCACGCGGTCGGCGTCCACCGCCAGGTCGGCCTGCACGTAGGCCGCGCGGCCCAGCTCGGCGACCATGGCGCGACCAAGGTCCACCGAACCACGGGAATGCAGCACCACCGCATACCCGTCCGCGCGCAGGCGCCGCGCAACGGCCGCGCCGATGCCCGAGGTGGAGCCGGTGACCAGCGCGACCGGCGCGGCGCTCACGGGGACGCCGTTCAGTCCAGCAGCGACAGGTCGCGCACCGCGCCCTTGTCGGCGCTGGTCACCAGCTTGGCGTAGGCCTTGAGCGCGGCCGATACCTTGCGCGGGCGGGCTTGCGCAGGCTTCCAGCCCTTGGCGTCCTGCACCGCGCGCCGGCGCGCCAGCTCCTCGTCGCTGACCAGTACGTCGATGCGGCGGTTGGGAATGTCGATCCGGATGCGGTCGCCGTTTTGCACCAGGCCGATGGCGCCGCCGGCCGCCGCCTCGGGCGAGCAGTGGCCGATCGACAAGCCCGAGGTGCCGCCCGAGAAGCGCCCGTCGGTCAGCAGCGCGCAGGCCTTGCCCAGACCCTTGCTCTTGAGGTAGCTGGTGGGGTAGAGCATTTCCTGCATGCCGGGGCCGCCCTTGGGGCCTTCGTAGCGCACGACGACCACGTCGCCGGCCTTGACCTCGTCGGCCAGGATGTGGGCCACGGCCTCGTCCTGCGATTCGACCACATGGGCCGGGCCTTCGAAGACGAGGATGGAGTCATCGACGCCCGCCGTCTTGACCACGCAGCCGTCGAGCGCGATGTTGCCGCGCAGCACGGCCAGGCCCCCTTCCTGGCTGAAGGCGTGCTCGATCGAGCGGATGCAGCCGCCCGCGCGGTCCAGGTCCAGGCTGGGCCAGCGCGCGCTCTGGCTGAACGCGACCTGCGTGGGCACGCCGCCGGGGCCGGCCTTGAAGAAGGTGTGCACCGCCTCGTCCTGCGTGCGCCGCACGTCCCACTGCGCCAGGGCTTCGCCCAGGTTCTTGGCGTGCACCGTCGGCACGTCGGTGTGCAGCTTGCCGGCGCGCTCCAACTCGCCCAGGATGGCGAAGATGCCGCCGGCGCGGTGCACGTCCTCGACGTGGTACTTGTCGGTGTTGGGCGCCACCTTGCACAGCTGCGGCACGGTGCGCGAGAGGCGGTCGATGTCGGCCATGGTGAAGTCGATCCCGGCCTCCTGCGCCGTGGCCAGCAGGTGCAGGATGGTGTTGGTCGAGCCGCCCATGGCGATGTCGAGCGTCATCGCGTTCTCGAACGCCTTGAAGCCGACCGAGCGCGGCAGCACGCGCTCATCTCCGCCCTCGTAGTACTGGCGCGCCAGCTCGACGATGCGCCGACCGGCGCGCTGGAACAGCTGCTCGCGGTCGGCGTGCGTGGCCACCACCGTGCCGTTGCCCGGCAGCGCCAGGCCCATGGCCTCGGTCAGGCAGTTCATCGAATTGGCGGTGAACATACCCGAGCAGGAACCGCAGGTAGGGCAGGCGCTGCGCTCGACCTCGGCCACCGCCTCATCGCTGGCCTTGTCGTCCGCCGCCATCACCATGGCGTCGATCAGGTCCATCTTGCGCGCGGTGTAGGTCTTGGTCTGCGGGTTCAGGAGTTGCACCTTGCCGGCCTCCATCGGCCCGCCGGAGACGAAGATCACCGGGATGTTCAGCCGCATCGCCGCCATCAGCATGCCGGGCGTGATCTTGTCGCAGTTGCTGATGCACACCATGGCGTCGGCGCAATGCGCGTTGACCATGTACTCCACGCTGTCGGCGATCACGTCGCGGCTGGGCAGCGAATACAGCATGCCGTCGTGGCCCATGGCGATGCCGTCATCGACGGCGATGGTGTTGAACTCCTTGGCCACGCCGCCGGCGGCCTCGATCTCGCGCGCCACCAACTGGCCCAGGTCCTTCAGGTGCACGTGGCCGGGCACGAACTGGGTGAAGGAGTTGACCACCGCCACGATGGGCTTGCTGAAGTCGGCATCCTTCATGCCGGTGGCGCGCCACAGGGCGCGGGCACCAGCCATGTTGCGGCCGGCGGTGGAGGTCTTGGAACGGTAGGCAGGCATCGTGCAAGCGTTGAAGGTAAGACGGGGTGACAGGGCCGGCCCAGGCGCTGGCGGGCCACGGTGCGCGCCCTGGCGCCACCGCTTGGGCAGCGCCGGGGACAGGCCGCCGAATTATGTCGCAGCCACCACGACGCCCGCAGGGGCATGGGTGCGCCCGCCGCCGCCGCTGCCTACACTGGACAGCCGTCACCGCTGGAGCACCGTCATGAGCGATTCACTGCCCATCAACCGCCGCAGCGCCCACATCACCCAGGGCAAGGCGCGCGCCGCCAACCGCTCGATGTTCTACGGCATGGGCTACACCGAGGGCGATTTCGACAAGCCGATGGTCGGCGTCGCCAACGGCCACAGCACCATCACGCCCTGCAATTCGGGCTTGCAGAAGCTGGCCGACGCCGCCATCGAAGGCATCCGGGAAGCCGGCGGCAACGCCCAGGTGTTCGGCACGCCGACGATCAGCGACGGCATGGCCATGGGCACCGAGGGCATGAAGTACTCACTGGTCAGCCGCGAGGTGATCAGCGACTGCGTCGAGACCTGCGTGCAGGGCCAGTGGATGGACGGCTGCGTGGTGATCGGCGGCTGCGACAAGAACATGCCCGGCGGCATGATGGGCATGCTGCGCGCCAACGTGCCCAGCATCTACGTCTACGGCGGCACCATCGAGCCGGGCTGCCTGCACGGCTGCGATCTGAACATCGTCAGCGTGTTCGAGGCCGTGGGCGCCAACGCCGCCGGCAAGATCGACGACAAGGAACTCAAGGACATCGAGCAGCACGCCATTCCCGGCACCGGCTCCTGCGGCGGCATGTACACCGCCAACACCATGAGCAGCGCCTTCGAGGCGCTGGGCATGAGCCTGCCCTACTCCAGCACCATGGCCAACCCGCACCAGGAGAAAGTGGATTCGGCGAAGGAATCGGCCAAGGTGCTGACCCAAGCCATCAAGAAGGACCTGAAGCCGCGCGACATCGTCACGCGCAAGGCGATCGAGAACGCGGTGGCCGTGATCATGGCCGTGGGCGGCTCGACCAACGCGGTGCTGCACTTCCTGGCGATCGCGCATGCGGCCGGCGTCGAGTGGACCATCGACGACTTCGAGCGCATGCGCAAGAAGGTGCCGGTGTTCTGCGACATGAAGCCCAGCGGCAGGTACCTGGCGGTCGACCTGCACAAGGCCGGTGGCATTCCACAGGTGATGAAGATGCTGCTGAACGCGGGCCTGCTGCACGGCGACTGTATGACCATCACCGGCAAGACCATCGCCGAAACGCTGGTCGACGTGCCCGATGTGCCCCGCGCAGACCAGGATGTGGTCCGCCCCATCGACCAGCCCCTGTACGAGCAGGGCCACCTGGCCATTCTCAAGGGCAACCTCAGCCCCGAAGGCTGCGTGGCCAAGATCACCGGTCTGAAAAACCCCGTCATGACCGGCCCGGCGCGCGTGTTCGAGGACGAGCAGTCGGCGCTGGAGGCCATCCTGGCGGGCCAGATCAAGGCCGGTGACGTGATGGTGCTGCGCTACCTGGGTCCCAAGGGCGGCCCGGGCATGCCGGAAATGCTGGCCCCGACCGGCGCGCTGGTGGGCGAAGGCCTGGGCGAGAGCGTCGGCCTGATCACCGACGGGCGTTTTTCGGGTGGCACCTGGGGCATGGTGGTCGGCCACGTGGCGCCCGAGGCGGCGGTGGGCGGCACCATCGCCCTGGTGCACGAGGGCGATTCGATCACCATCGATGCGCATCGGTTGCTGCTGCAGCTCAACGTGCCGGACGACGAGATCGCGCGCCGCCGTGCTGCCTGGACCGCGCCGCCACCACGCTACACGCGCGGCGTGCAGGCCAAGTTCGCCTTCAACGCGTCGAGCGCGAGCCGGGGCGCCGTGCTGGACGATTTCTGAACGCCGGCGTCACCGTGTGCCATAGGCGCCATGCCGTCTCACATTCGTCAAGCACTGCGAATATGATAGCTATTGGCGCACGCCAGGTGGGCGCGAAATTCATTTTCCCTTCATCGCCGCCGAGGCGGCGCGGCCTTGGGCTTGTGGCCGATCGCCTCACGCTGCCGGTTGATGCGATCGAGCTTGCGCTGGTCCTCGCGCTCCATGGCCTTGCGCTTGGTGTAGCCCGACCAGTCGGCCCAGGTCCACCACAGCGCCGCGCCGGCAAACGGCGCCAGCACCCACCACCACGACCAGGTGGCGACAGGCCCAATCTCCTGCCATTTCAACAGCAACAAAACGATTCCCAATCCCAGCAGATACATGGTTTTCCTTGATGTGTTCCAGGTTTCATCTCTGCCCGGCGTCAACCGGAAACTTTACAATCGCGTTATTCCACTGTAGCGCAACCACCCTCGATGGAGATATGACGATGAAGCGTGTTCTGTTCACTTTTGCCGCTCTGGCCGCTGTGACGATGTCGGCGCCTGCGCTGGCCGATGAGGCCATGGCCAAGGCCAAGAACTGCATGGCCTGCCACGCCACCGACAAGAAGCTGGTCGGGCCTTCCTACAAGGACGTGGCCAAGAAGTACGCCGGCGATGCCAAGGCGGTGGACAACCTGGCCGCCAAGATCATCAAGGGCGGTTCGGGCGTCTGGGGCGCGGTGCCGATGCCCCCCAACGCCAACGTCAACGCCGACGAAGCCAAGAAGCTGGCCCAGTGGGTGATGTCCCTCAAGTGATCAACCGCTCGCACGGTTGATCCCCAGCAAAAAGCCCGCCTTGAAGGCGGGCTTTTTTGTGTCTGCCACCAAAACCGCAGCGGCCACCGGGCCGCTGCGCGCGGGGCGATGATCAGTAGGTCTGATCCAGCTGCGCCAGGATGGCGGGGTTTTCCAGCGTCGTCGTGTCCTGCGTGATCTGCTCGCCCTTGGCCAGGCTGCGCAGCAGGCGGCGCATGATCTTGCCCGAGCGCGTCTTGGGCAGGTTCTCGCCAAAGCGGATGTCCTTGGGCTTGGCGATGGGGCCGATCTCCTTGGCCACCCAGTCGCGCAGCTCCTTGGCGATCTGCCTGGCCTCGTCGCCCTGCGGCAGCGAACGCTTGAGCACGACGAAGGCACAGATGGCTTCGCCCGTGGTGTCGTCCGGCCGCCCGACCACCGCAGCCTCGGCCACCAGGTCGGTCTTGGCCACCAGGGCGGATTCGATCTCCATCGTGCCCATGCGGTGACCGGAGACGTTCAGCACGTCGTCGATGCGGCCGGTGACGCGGAAGTAGCCCCGCTCGGCATCGCGCACCGCGCCATCGCCCGCCAGGTAATAGCCCTTGAGCTCTTCGGGGAAGTAGCTGGACTTGAAACGCTCCGGATCACCCCAGATGGTGCGGATCATGCTGGGCCAGGGCTTCTTGATGACCAGGATGCCGCCCGAGCCCCAGGGCATGTCGTTGCCCGCCTCGTCCACGATGCCGGCAAAGACGCCAGGCAGCGGCAGCGTGCAGGAGCCCGGCACCAGTGGCGTGGCGCCCGGCAGCGGCGTGATCAGGTGGCCGCCGTTCTCGGTCTGCCACCAGGTGTCGACGATGGGGCAGCGCTCGCCACCGACGTTGCGGTAGTACCACATCCAGGCCTCGGGGTTGATCGGCTCGCCGACGCTGCCCAGAATGCGCAGCGAGGACAGGTCGGAATTCTTCGGGTGCACCTGCTCATTGGTTTCCGATGCCTTGATGAGCGAGCGGATGGCCGTGGGCGCGGTGTAGAAGATGCTGCACTTGTGGCGCTCGATCATCTGCCAGAAGCGGCCGGCGTCCGGGTAGGTGGGCACGCCCTCGAACATGATCTGCGTCGCGCCCGCGGCCAGCGGGCCGTAGACGATGTAGGTGTGGCCGGTGACCCAGCCGATGTCGGCGGTGCACCAGAAAACGTCGCTGTCCTTCAGGTCGAAGGTCCACTCCATGGTCATCTTGGCCCACAGCAGGTAGCCACCGGTGGCGTGCTGCACGCCCTTGGGCTTGCCGGTGGAGCCACTGGTGTAGAGCACGAACAGCGGGTGCTCGGCGTCGACGATCTCAGGGGCGCACTCGGTGCTCTGGCCTTCCATCATCTGCGTGAAGGTCTTGTCGCGCCCCGCCACCATGTTGCACGGCGTCTTGGTGCGCTCGTACACGAACACGTTCTTGATCGAATCGCAGCCTCCCAGGCTCAGGGCCTCGTCGACGATGGCCTTCAGCGGCAGTTCCTTGCCGCCACGCATCTGGTAGTTGGCGGTGATGACGGCCACGGCGCCCGCGTCCTGGATGCGCTCCTGCACCGCCTTGGCCGAGAAGCCACCGAACACCACGCTGTGCGTGGCGCCGATGCGCGCGCAAGCCTGCATCGCCACCAGGCCCTCGATGGTCATCGGCATGTAGACCAGCACCCGGTCGCCCTTCTTGACGCCGTGCGCCTTCAGGCCGTTGGCGAACTGGCTCACGCGCGCCAGCAGCTCCTTGTAGGTGAGCTTGGTGACTTCGCCGCCGTCGGCCTCGAAGATGATGGCGGTCTTGTTCTCGACCGGCGTGCCCATGTGCTTGTCCAGGCAGTTGGCGCTGGCATTCAGCTGGCCGTCGGCGAACCACTTGTAGAAAGGCTTGTTCGAATCGTCCAGCACCTGGGTGAAGGGCTTGGCCCACACCAGGTGTTCGCGTGCCCGGCGCGCCCAGAAGCCTTCGAAGTCCTTCTCGGCCTCGTCATACAGTGCCTGGTAGGCACCCATGCCGCTGATGCGGGCGGCCTTGACCATGGCCTCGCTGGGGGGGAACACGCGGTTTTCGACCAGAACCGATTGAATGGCGCTCATGAGCGTTGTCTCCTGGATGAGAGGGAAAGAAGTTGAACACACCCATCCCGCGCTGACGGGACAGACGGTTTCATCATCCGATCAGGCTCTTACAAAGCACTGACTCAGGGTGCATCCCTGCCGTGGCCGCACCCGGTGACCGCCGGGTGACACGCCAGCGGCCGACACGACGAGCGCAGACCCCCTGGAAAACCGTGCCGATCGGGACGCCGGTCAGCCTCCGACAACCGTTGAAAATGGGCTCCAGCGCTCATGCAGCAAGCGGCAACAGCTACATTTTCAGTAGCTTCAAACTACACCATGTCCTGCGGCCGCACCCAGGCATCGAACTGCTCGGCGCTCAAGAATCCGCTCGCCACTGCGGCCTCGCGCAGGCTCAGGCCGTCCTGGTGCGCGCGCTTGGCGATCTGCGCCGCCTTGTCGTAACCGATATGGGGGTTGAGCGCCGTCACCAGCATCAGCGAGCGCTGCACCAACTCGTCGATGCGCTGGCGGTTGGGCTCGATGCCGGCGGCGCAGTGGTCGTTGAAGCTGGCCATGCCGTCGGCCAGCAGGCGCACACTCTGCTGGAAGTTGTGCGCGATCATGGGACGGAACACGTTCAGCTCGAAATTGCCCGAGGCACCGCCGATGCTGATGGCCACGTCATTGCCCAGCACCTGCGCGCACAGCATGGTCAAGGCCTCGCTCTGCGTCGGGTTGACCTTGCCGGGCATGATGGACGAACCGGGTTCGTTCTCGGGGATGCTGATTTCGCCCAACCCGCTGCGCGGGCCGCTGGCCAGCCAGCGCACGTCATTGGCGATCTTCATCAGGCTCGCGGCCAGGCCCTTGAGCGCGCCATGTGCCAGCACCAGCGCGTCGCAACTGGCCAGGGCTTCGAACTTGTTGGGCGCGGTCACGAAAGGCAGGCCGGTCAGGCGCGCCAGCTCCCGCGCCACCGCCTCGGCATAGCCCCTGGGGGCGTTCAGGCCAGTGCCCACCGCCGTGCCGCCCAGTGCCAGTTCGTACAGATGCGGCAGCGTCGCGCGCACATGCCGCTCGGCGTGCGCCAGCTGGGCCGCCCAGCCCGACACCTCCTGGCCCAGTGTGATCGGGGTGGCGTCCTGGAGATGGGTGCGGCCGATCTTCACGATGTCGGCAAAGGCCCGCGCCTTGGCGTCCAGCGTGGCGCGCAGGCGAGCCAGGGCGGGCAATAGATGGCGCTCGATCGCCTCGGCCGCCGCCACGTGCATGGCGGTCGGGTAGGTGTCGTTGCTCGACTGACTTCGATTGACGTCGTCGTTGGGGTGCACCAGGCGCTGCTCGCCACGCGGGCCGCCCAGCAACTCGCTGGCGCGGTTGGCCAGCACCTCGTTCATGTTCATGTTGGTCTGGGTCCCCGAGCCAGTCTGCCAGACCACCAGCGGGAACTCGCCGTCGTGCCGGCCGGCCAGCACCTCATCCACGGCGCGCACGATGGCATCGGCTTTCGTCGGATCAAGCTGACCCAGACCTTCGTTGACCACCGCGGCCGCGCGCTTGACCCGCGCCAGCGCGCGAATGATCTCCAGCGACTGGCGCTCGCCGCTGATGGCGAAATGGAGCAGCGAACGCTGCGTCTGCGCGCCCCACAGCCGGCTGGCCGGCACATCGATGGGGCCAAAGCTGTCGCGCTCCACGCGCATGGATTTGTCAGCATCGCTCATGGGTGAGCCTGTCAAAATACACGGATGCGGTGCACAGTAGCAGAAGTGGCATAGCCCTGGCGCCGTCTCCACTGCCCAATTTTCGATTGCCACGAGGACTTCCCCATGACCATCATCAAGCAGGACGACCTGATCGAGTCCATCGCCGCTGCCCTGCAGTACATCTCCTACTACCACCCCGCCGATTACATCGAGCATCTGGCACGCGCCTACGAGCGCGAGCAAAGCCCCGCGGCCAAGGACGCGATGGCGCAGATCCTCACCAACAGCAAGATGAGCGCCACGGGCCACCGCCCGATCTGCCAGGACACGGGCATCGTCAACGTGTTTCTGAAGATCGGCATGGGCGTGCGCTTTGAGGGCTTTGCCGCCGACCAGAGCCTGGAGGACGCCATCAACGAGGGCGTGCGCCGCGGCTACAACCACCCCGACAACACGCTGCGCGCCTCGGTCGTCGCCGACCCGCACTTTGCGCGCAAGAACACCAGGGACAACACGCCCGCCGTCATCAACGTGCAGATCGTGCCCGGCGACAAGCTGGACGTGACCGTGGCCGCCAAGGGTGGCGGCAGCGAGAACAAGTCCAAGATGATCATGATGAATCCCAGCGACAGCCTGGTGGACTGGGTGCTCAAGACCGTGCCCACCATGGGCGCCGGCTGGTGCCCGCCGGGCATGCTGGGCATAGGCATTGGCGGCACGGCCGAGAAGGCGGTGCTGCTGGCCAAGGAAAGCCTGATGGAAGACCTGGACATGTACGAGCTGCAGGCCAAGAGCGCACGCGGCGAGAAGCTGACCCAGGTCGAGGAACTGCGCCTGGAACTGTACGAGAAGGTCAATGCCCTCGGCATCGGCGCACAGGGCCTGGGGGGCCTCGCCACCGTGCTGGACATCAAGATCAAGATGTACCCCACGCACGCTGCCAGCAAGCCCGTGGCCATGATCCCCAACTGCGCGGCCACGCGCCACGCCCACTTCGTGATGGATGGCAGCGGCCCCGTCTACCTGGAGGCGCCCAGCCTGGACCTGTGGCCCAAGATCGACTGGGAGCCCGACTACAACAAGTCCAGGCGCGTCGATCTGAACAGCCTGACCAAGGAGGAGGTGGCGAGCTGGAAGCCCGGCGATACCCTGCTCCTGAACGGCAAGATGCTCACCGGCCGCGACGCCGCGCACAAGCGCATCCAGGACATGCTTGCCAAGGGCGAAAAGCTGCCGGTGGACTTCACCAACCGCGTCATCTACTACGTGGGCCCCGTGGACCCCGTGCGTGACGAGGCCGTGGGCCCCGCCGGCCCGACGACCGCCACGCGCATGGACAAGTTCACCGACATGATGCTGGAGCAGACCGGCCTGATCGCCATGATCGGCAAGGCCGAGCGCGGCCCCGTCGCCATCGAGAGCATCAAGAAGCACAAGTCGGCCTACCTGATGGCCGTGGGCGGCGCCGCCTACCTGGTCAGCAAGGCCATCAAGCACGCCAAGGTGGTGGGCTTTGAAGACCTGGGGATGGAAGCCATCTACGAATTCGATGTGGTGGACATGCCCGTCACCGTGGCCGTGGACGCGGGCGGCACCAGCGCCCATATCACCGGGCCGGCGGAGTGGCAGAAGCGCATTGCCACGGGCGAGTTCAAGGGTATTGCCGTGACGTCAAGCTGACTGCCGACACAACGGCTCACCGTCCCGGCCGTGCCGGGACACGGAGCGGAAGCATCCGGCCCGGCCGGCTCAGCGCTCAGTGCAAGTGACGCGGCCGACGCCCGCCGCCGTGGCCAGGCGAACCGCCTTGGCCGCGCGGCGGCCGGCCCAGATCGAGCGAGCTGGTCAGCGCCGAATAGCGGCCCTCGAACAGCTTGTCGATCTCGCCCACCACGCCACCGAGTTCCGCGCCGTCGAAATGGCGCTCCATCAGCGCCACCACGTCTTCCACCAGCAGATTGCGCTGGGCCTGCATGATGGCCACCGGCGTAGGGCCGACGAACAGCAGCATGAAGTCGTCGCGCGACTCGCGGCCCTGATCCTCGTCTTCCTCGTCGAACTCGGCGTCATAGAAGCTGACTTCGATCTGCGAGCCCTCGGCCGAGAGCTCGTTCAGGTTCATGCACAGGTCGTCGAGCTGGTGACGAAAATCCTCATCGCCCTGCAGCGTCCAACACATCTGCAGCAGGTGCTCCTGCGGGTCGAACCGGATGCCCGGCTCGTCCTCGTACAAGCTGGCGGCGCCAGCGGCCAGCGAGCGCGCGCCAGCGTATTTCCACAGGGGTTTGAGCGCGTCCTGCAGGGCATCGAAACCCACGTCGGCACGCAGCTTCACGTCGCCATGCACGTGAATCTCGAAAGGGGCATCTTCATGGTTCATGGCGGTTCCTCAGCAAATCTGGTGCCCCGGGCCGGGATCGAACCGGCACGCCCCTTTGCAGGAAAGCGGCGGATTTTAAGTCCGCAGTGTCTACCAGTTTCACCACCGGGGCCAGACAGACATTGTCGCAGGCCCACCGCCAAGGCGGGCCGCGTGGTGCCATCAAGGGAGTCGAAAACTGGAGGCGCGATCCGGAGTCGAACCGGACTAGACGGATTTGCAATCCGTTGCATAACCGCTTTGCTATCGCGCCGGGAGGGCTGACCCGATAAAAAAGGGAAGCGGCTGCTTCCCTTTCTTGGCGGCAACCGCTGGCGTTTGGTGATACCAGCGATCAAATGTTGGAGCGGGAAACGAGGCTCGAACTCGCGACCTCAACCTTGGCAAGGTTGCGCTCTACCAACTGAGCTATTCCCGCGTTGCAAGCCTTGCAGTATAGCCTGAATTTTGGGTTCTTGCAGCACGTGCCTCAAAAAAATTTTCAGGCCCCAGGCTCAGTGCTTGACCGCCGCGCCACGGCTGGCCTTGGGTTTGGCGATCGGAGCGCTGGCGGCCGGCGCCGCCTCCCCCACTTCTTCGTCCGTCAGGGCCACGGGCTGGCGCTCCAGGGCGATTTCGAGCACCTTGTCGACCCACTTGACGGGGATGATCTTCAGGCCTTCCTTCACGTTGGCGGGGATCTCCTGCAGGTCCTTGACGTTCTCCTCGGGGATGATCACCGTCTTGATGCCGCCGCGCAGCGCCGCCAGCAGCTTTTCCTTCAGGCCGCCGATGGCGGTGACTTCACCGCGCAAGGTGATCTCGCCGGTCATGGCCACCTCGCCGCGCACCGGGATGCCGGTCAGCGCCGAAACGATGGCGGTGGTCATGGCGATGCCGGCGCTGGGGCCATCCTTGGGGGTGGCGCCGTCGGGCACGTGGATGTGGATGTCCTTCTTCTCGAACACCTCGTCCTTGATGCCCAGCACGCGGGCACGCGAGCGCACCACGGTGCGCGCGGCCTCGACCGATTCCTTCATCACATCGCCCAGTTGGCCGGTGCGCTGCACGTTGCCCTTGCCGGGCATGGTGGCCGCCTCGATGGTCAGCAGGTCGCCGCCGACTTCGGTCCATGCCAGACCGACCACCTGGCCGACCTGGTTCGCCTGCTCGGCGCGGCCGAAGCTGAATTTGCGCACGCCCAGGAACTCGTTCAGGTTGTCGGGCGTGACCGCCACCTTGGGCTGCATTTCCCGCAACTGCAGCGCCTTGACCACCTTGCGGCAGATCTTGGACAGCTCGCGCTCGAGCGAGCGCACACCGGCTTCGCGGGTGTAGTAGCGCACGATGTCGCGCACCGCGGCTTCGTCGACCTGCAGCTCTTCGTCCTGCACGCCGTTGTTCCTCATCTGCTTGGGCAGCAGGTACTTGATGGCGATGTTGGTCTTCTCGTCCTCGGTGTAGCCCGACAGGCGAATCACCTCCATCCGGTCCAGAAGCGCCGGCGGGATGTTCATCGAGTTGCTGGTGGCCACAAACATCACGTCGCTCAGGTCGAAATCGACCTCGACGTAGTGGTCGCTGAAGGTGTGGTTCTGCTCGGGGTCGAGCACTTCCAGCAACGCGCTCGACGGGTCGCCGCGGAAATCCATGCCCAGCTTGTCGATCTCGTCGAGCAGGAACAGCGGGTTGCGCGTGCCGACCTTGTTCAGGCTTTGCAGCACCTTGCCCGGCATGGCGCCGATGTAGGTGCGGCGGTGGCCGCGGATTTCGGCCTCGTCGCGCATGCCGCCGAGCGCCATGCGAACGTACTTGCGGCCGGTGGCCTTGGCGACCGACTGGCCGAGCGAAGTCTTGCCCACGCCGGGTGGGCCGACCAGGCACAGGATCGGCGCCTTGACCTTGTCCACGCGCTGCTGCACCGCGAGGTATTCGAGGATGCGGTCCTTGACCTTTTCCAGTCCGTAGTGGTCTTCGTTCAGCACCTGCTCGGCATAGGCCAGGTCGTGCCTGATCTTGGTCTTCTTGGCCCACGGCAGGCCGACCAGCACGTCGATGTAGTTGCGCACCACGGTGGCCTCGGCCGACATGGGCGACATCAGCTTGAGCTTCTTGAACTCGCCCTCGGCTTTCTTGCGCGCCTCCTTGGGCATGCGGGCGGCCTTGATCTTCTTCTCGATCTCCTCGATGTCAGCGCCCTCTTCACCTTCACCCAGCTCTTTCTGGATCGCCTTGACCTGCTCGTTCAGGTAGAAGTCGCGCTGGTTCTTCTCCATCTGGCGCTTCACGCGGCCACGGATCTTCTTGTCGACGTTGAGGATGTCGACCTCGCGCTCAAGCTGCTCGAACAGGTTTTCCAGCCGCTCCTTCACGTTCGACAGATCCAGCACGGCCTGCTTGTTCTCCAGCTTGAGCGGCAGGTGCGCGGCAATGGTGTCGGCCAGGCGGCCCGGCTCGTCGATGCTGGCGATGGACGTCAGGATCTCCGGCGGGATCTTCTTGTTCAGCTTGACGTACTGGTCGAACTGCTGCATCACGGCGCGGCGCAGCGCCTCGACTTCGGCATTGTCCTTGTCGGCGCCGTCGGCCTCCAGCGGCGTGACGGTGGCGGTGAAATGGGCTTCGCCGTCCTCGATGTCGGTGACGGTGGCGCGCTGTTGGCCCTCGACCAGCACCTTCACGGTGCCGTCGGGCAGCTTGAGCATCTGCAGGATCGTCGACACGCAGCCCACTTCGAACATGTCGTTGACCGACGGCTCGTCCTTGGCGGCGGCCTTCTGCGCCACCAGCATGATGCGGCGGTCGGCGGCCATGGCGGTTTCCAGGGCCTTGATGCTCTTGGGCCGGCCCACGAACAGCGGGATGACCATGTGAGGAAACACCACCACGTCGCGCAGCGGCAGCAGCGGCAGGTCGATGGGGGTGGCGGGCAAGGGCGTGGTTCCGGACATGAAGAATCCTTGAGGTGATCAGCCTGAAAATGGCTGCTCAATCGCCATTTTCAACCCAGTGGCGGGCCTGGCGTGCAAAGTCGGGGTAAATCACGTGCGCGGTGGCCGGCGTATGCGCAGAATGCTATTTTATCGATAGCTGCAAACGCTTTATCCACCAGCGCTGGGGGCTTTTTTTGTGCCCCAATTAAATCATCACAAAAGCGTGACCAGGCAAAAACCTGGTCCCCGCCAGAAAGGCTGGGCGCATGAGCGCCCCGGGGCGTCTCAAGCCTTTTTAGCCGCTTCGCGGTACACCAGCAGCGGCGGCTGGCTGTCCTCGATGGTGTTTTCGTCGACGACGACCTTGGCCACGTTGGCGGTGTGGGGCAATTCGAACATGGTGTCGATCAGCGCACCTTCCAGGATCGAGCGCAGACCGCGCGCACCAGTCTTGCGCGCCAGCGCCTTGCGGGCAATGGCTTTCAGCGCACTGGTACGAATCTCCAGCTCGACGCCTTCCATCTGCAGCAGGCGGCCAAATTGCTTGACCAGCGCGTTCTTGGGCTGGGTAAGGATTTGCACCAGCGCGTCCTCGGTCAGCTCGGCCAGCGTGGCCACCACGGGCATGCGGCCGACGAGTTCGGGGATGATGCCGTACTTGATCAGGTCTTCCGGCTCCACTTCCTGGAAGGCCTCGCTGATCGAGCGCTGCTGCTTGCTGCGCACGGTGGCGCCAAAGCCGATGCCGCTGGCTTCGGTGCGCGCCTCGATCACTTTCTCGAGCCCCGCAAAGGCGCCGCCGCAGATGAACAGGATGTTGGTGGTGTCGATCTGCAGGAAGTCCTGGTTGGGGTGCTTGCGCCCGCCCTGCGGCGGAATGCTGGCCAGCGTGCCCTCGATCATCTTCAGCAGCGCCTGCTGCACGCCCTCGCCCGAGACGTCGCGCGTGATGCTGGGGTTGTCGGCCTTGCGGCTGATCTTGTCGATCTCGTCGATGTAGACGATGCCGCGCTGGGCGCGCTCGACGTCGTAATTGCAGCTTTGCAGCAGCTTGCTGATGATGTTCTCGACGTCCTCGCCCACGTAGCCGGCTTCGGTCAGCGTGGTGGCGTCGGCCATGACGAAGGGCACGTCCAGCTGGCGCGCCAGGGTCTGCGCCAGCAGCGTCTTGCCGCTGCCGGTGGGGCCGATCAGCAGGATGTTGCTCTTGGCCAGTTCGACATCGCCGCTCTTGGCTTCTTCCTTGTGCTTGAGTCGCTTGTAGTGGTTGTAGACCGCGACCGACAGCGTGCGCTTGGCCCGCTCCTGGCCGATCACGTAGTTGTCGAGATTGGCCTTGATGTCGGCCGGCGTCGGCAGATCGCCGCGCGCGGCGGCGGTGGCGTCCTCGGCGGGCGCTTCCTCGCGGATGATGTCGTTGCACAGGTCGATGCATTCATCGCAAATGAACACCGACGGTCCGGCGATGAGCTTCTTGACCTCATGCTGGCTCTTGCCACAGAACGAGCAGTAAAGCGTTTTCTCGCTGGAAGAGCCCTTCTTTTCGGCCATTGTGTCTAAGTCTCGTGATGGATCGACGCATGATACCCAATCCCCGCGCAGGCACGCGCCACGCCGTGTCCATGGCGCCGGGCGCCGCAACTCAGGATTGAATGGCCGCGGAGCAGGCCGCCCCAGCGGCCGCCCGAACCGGGGTCCCCCGGGCGACCAGCGATGTTCCCGCCTGGGGGAAGGCGCGTCAGCGCGACAGGAGGTCAGGGTCTGTTCGCAATCACCTGGTCGATGATGCCGTAGTCCTTGGCTTCGTCGGCGGTCATGTAGTAGTCGCGCTCGGTGTCGTGCTGGATCTTTTCCAGCGGCTGCCCGGTGCGTTCGGCCAGGATGCGGTTCATCTGCGCCTTGGTGCGCAGGATGTCGCGCGCCTGGATCTCGATGTCGGTGGCCTGGCCGCGCGCACCGCCCAGCACCTGGTGAATCATGACCTTGCTGTTGGGCAGGCTGTAGCGCTTGCCCTTGGCACCGGCCGCCAGCAGGAACGCGCCCATGCTGGCCGCGAAGCCCAGGCACATGGTCGACACATCCGGCTTGATGAACTGCATGGTGTCGTAGATCGACATGCCCGCCGTCACGCTGCCGCCCGGGCTGTTGATGTAGAGCGAGATGTCCTTGTCGGGGTTTTCACTTTCAAGGAACAGCAACTGGGCCACCACCAGGTTGGCGGTCTGGTCGTTGACCTCGCCCACCAGGAAGACCACGCGCTCGCGCAGCAGGCGCGAATAGATGTCGTAGGAACGTTCGCCCCGGCCGGACTGCTCGATGACCATGGGGATGAGGCCGAGATTCTGGGGAGTGTCGTAGTCGCGCATGTGGAAAGTTCCAAAAAGGATTGCTGGAGATGCAAATGGGGCCGGAACCCAACGATTCCAAGCCCCATTGTCGCCGCTGCCCCGGCACCGCCCCGTTATCAAGGAAAAACGGCTTGTGCGCCCTGGCAGCCTGCGTGGCTAGCTATCAAATGAGAAGCAAGCTCAGCCCTGCTGGCCCATCAGCTCATCAAAGCCCAGCTTCTTCTCGCTGACTTTCGCCTGCTTGAGGACATGGTCGGTGACGTTGTTCTCGATCACCATGGCCTCGACATCGGCCAGGCGGCGGTTGTCGGCGTAGTAGTAGCGCACCACTTCTTCCGGCTTTTCGTAGCTGGCGGCCAGTTCTTCGACCTGTGCCTTCAGCTGCTCAGGCGTGGCCTGCAGGTTGTTGGCCTTGACCAGCTCGGCCACCACCAGGCCCAGGCGCACGCGGCGCTCGGCTTCGGGGCGGAAGGTGTCTTCGGGGATCGGCAGCTTTTCGACGTCCTTGATGCCGCGCGACTTCAGGTCGGCACGGGCATTGGCGATCATGCGGTCGACTTCGGCCTGCACGCTGGACTTGGGGATGTCCAGTTCGGCCTTGGCCACCAGCGCGTCCATCACGGCCTGCTTGTTGCGCTGGTTCAGGCGGAACTTCACCTCGCGCTCCAGGTTCTTCTTGATGTCGCCGCGCAGGCCTTCGACGGTGGCGTCCTTCACGCCCAGCGACTTGGCCAGCTGCTCGTTCACTTCAGGCAGATGGGCGGCCTCGATCTTGTTGACGGTGACCATGAAGTCGGCCGTCTTGCCGGCCACGTCCTTGCCGTGGTAGTCCTCTGGGAAGGCCAGCGGGAAGGTCTTGCTCTCGCCCACCTTCATGCCGCGCACGGCGTCCTCGAATTCCTTGAGCATCTGGCCTTCGGCCACGACGAACTGGAAGTCCTCGGCCTTGCCGCCTTCAAACGGCTCGCCGTCGATCTTGCCGGCAAAGTCGACCGTGACGCGGTCGCCATCTTCGGCCGGCGCGTCCTTGGCGCGCTGGGCGAAGCTGCGGCGCTGCTTGCGCAGGATGTCGACGGTGCGGTCGATGGCCTCGTCGCTGACGTCGGCCGTGACCTTTTCGACTTCGGCGCCCGACAGTTCACCGATCTTCACTTCGGGAAACACCTCGAACACGGCGTCGAACGACACCTGGCCTTCGGGCGCGCCCTCCTTCTCGGTGATGGTCGGCTGGCCGGCCACGCGCAGCTTGGCTTCGTTGGCGGCGTTGAAGAAGGCCTCGCCCACCTTGTCGTTCATCACCTCGTACTGCACCGAATAGCCATACTGGCGCGCCACCACGCTCAGCGGCACCTTGCCGGGGCGGAAGCCATCCATCTTGACGGTGCGCGCCAGCTTGCGCAGGCGGGCCTCGACCTCGCTCTGGATGGTCTCGACCGGCAGCGTCAGCGTCATCTTGCGCTCGAGCTTTTCAAGGGTTTCCACGTTCACGGCCATGGTTTTTTCTCTCAGAAGTTGAAGATTCGTGGTGCGCGGGGGGGGACTCGAACCCCCACACCATTGCTGGCGTCAGGACCTAAACCTGGTGCGTCTACCAATTTCGCCACCCGCGCGACTGCAAATGAATCGGGCGGTTCGCTGCGCAAACCGCCCGACGGAATTTGGCGAACTGACGATTTTACCCTGCGGCGATGGCCTCCGGCGGTGGCACGGCGGCGGGGTTTTCCTGATCCGGCCGCCTGACGCGGAACCACGCCGCGTACATGGCCGGCAGCGCCAGCAGCGTCAGCGCCGTGGCCACAATCAGCCCGCCCATGATGGCCACCGCCATCGGCCCCCAGAACACGCTGCGCGACAGCGGGATCATGGCCAGCACCGCCGCCGCGGCCGTCAGCACGATGGGGCGCAGGCGCCGCACGGCCGATTCGACGATGGCGTCCCACGTGGGCACACCGCGCGCGCGGTCGGATTCGATCTGGTCGATCAGGATCACCGAGTTGCGCTGGATCATGCCCATCAGCGCGATCACGCCCAGCAGCGCGACAAAGCCGAACGGCCGGTTCAGCGCCAGCAGCGCCGCCGCCACGCCGGCAATGCCCAGCGGACCGGTCAGAAACACCAGCATGGCGCGGCTGAAAGAATGCAGCTGCAGCATCAGCAGCGTGAAGGTGATGAACAGCATCACCGGCAGGCCCGCCGTGATGGACGACGAGCCCTTGCTGCTCTCCTCGACCGCCCCGGCCACCTCGATGCGATGGGCGGTGTCGCCCGCCTTCGCCCAGTCCGCCTCCAGCGCGCGCAGCGCGGGCAGCAGTTCGGCCGTCACGGTGGCGCCTTGCAGGCCTTCGGCCACTTCGGCGTTGACGGTGATGGCGTAGTCGCGGTTTTCGCGCCACATCACGCCAGGCTCCCAGCTGAACACCGGCTTGGCCACCTGCATCAGCGGAATCGACTGGCCGCTGGCCGTGGGCAGGTAGGCGTTGGCGATGTCGGTGATGGCGTCGCGCTCGTCCAGCGGCTGGCGCAGCACGATGTCGATCAGCTTGTCGCCTTCGCGGTACTGGCCCACCGTGCTGCCGCTGAGCAGCACGCGGCCCGCCTGCGCGATGGACTGGCTGGTGACGCCCAGCGCACGCGCCTTGTCCTGGTCGACTTCGAGCCGCATGGACTTGACGGATTCGTTCCAGTTGTCGTTGACGCCGCGCGTGTGCGGATTTTTCTGCATGACGGTCCGCACCTCGTCGGCGCGCTGGCGCAGCCGTTCGGGGTCGGCGCCGATCACGCGGAACTGCACCGGATACGGCACCGGCGGCCCGTTGGGCAACAGCTTGACGCGCGCGCGCACTTCCGGAAACTCCTGCGCCAACATTGCCGGCATGTCCAGCCGCAGCCGGTTGCGCGCCGGCAAGTCCTTCGCCACCACGATCAGCTGCGACACGTTGGACTGCGGAAAGATCTGGTCCAGCGGCAGGTAAAAGCGCGGCACGCCGGCGCCCACCCACTGCGTGACGCCGGTCACGCCTTCCAGCGCGCTCAGGCGTGCCTCGACGCGCTTGGCAACGTCTTCGGTGGCGGCGAACGCCGTGCCTTCGGGCGACCACAGGTCGACCAGGATTTCGGGCCGGCTCGAATCCGGGAAGAACTGCTGCTGCACCTTGCCCATGCCCAAAATGCCCAGCGCAAACAGCAGCACCGTGGCGCCAATGGTCAGCCAGCGGTGCGCCACGCACCAGGTCACTGCGCGGCGGAAGGTGTTGTAGAACGGGGTGTCGAACAGCTCGTGCGGTTCTTCGGCGACAGGCACGCCGCGGTTCAGCGCCTCGGCGCGCGCGGCCTGCACGTGCGGGGGCACGCGCAGCAGCCACGCGCCCAGCAGCGGCACGAACACCACCGACGCCACCCAGCTGACCAGCAGCGCGATCACCGTCACGGCGAAGATGGCGAAGGTGTATTCACCCGTCATCGACCGGGCCAGGCCAATCGGCAGAAAGCCCACCGCCGTGATAAGCGTGCCGGTCAGCATGGGGATGGCGGTGATCTCGTAGGCAAAGGTGGCGGCGCGAAACTTGTCGTAGCCCTCCTCCATCTTGCGCACCATCATTTCGACGGCAATGATGGCGTCGTCCACCAGCAGGCCCAGCGCGATGATCAGCGAGCCGAGCGATACCTTGTGCAGCCCGATGCCCCAGTACTGCATGGCCAGAAAGGTCACGGCCAGCACCAGCGGGATGGTGATGCCCACCACCAGGCCGGGGCGCATGTCCAGCGTCCAGCGGCGCCACAGCGAGTGGCTGCCCGGCCGCTTGTGCAGCCCCAGCGACAGAAAGCTCACCGCCAGCACGATCACCACCGCCTCGATCAGCACCTTGACGAATTCGTTGACCGAATCGGCCACGGCACGGGGCTGGTCCTGCACCTGCGCCAGCTTCACGCCCACCGGCAGCGTTTTCTCGATCTGCGCCGAGGCTTCGCGCAGCGCCTTGCCCAGCGCAATGATGTCGCCGCCCTTGGCCATCGACACGCCCAGCGCAATGACTTCCTGGCCGTCGTGCCGTACCTTCACCTGCGGCGGGTCGATGTAGCCGCGCTGGATGTCGGCAATGTCACCCAGCCGCAGCTGGCGCCCGTCGGGGGCGCGGATGGGCATGGCGCGCAACTGCGAGACGTCGTTGAACTGCCCGCCCACGCGCACCTGCACCACGTCCAGCGGTGTCTGCACCGCGCCGGCCGATTCGACGGCGTTCTGCGCGCCCAGCTGGCCCAGCACCTGGTTCATGTCCAGCCCCAGCTTGGCCAGGCGCCGCTGCGAAGCCTCGATGTAGATCTTCTCGTCCTGCACGCCGAACAGCTCGACCTTGGCGACGTCCTTCACGCGCAGCAGGCGCTGGCGCGCGTCGTCGGCAAAGGCCTTCATCTCGGCCGGGCTAAAGCCGTCGCCCGACAGCGCGTAGATCACGCCGTACACATCGCCGAAGTCGTCGTTGAAGAACGGCCCCTGCACGCCCTGCGGCAGCGTGTAGCGGATGTCGCCCACCTTCTTGCGCACCGTGTACCAGATCTGCGGCACGTCACGCGGCGGCGACGAATCCTTCAGCTGGAAGATGATCAGCGACTCGCCCGGCTTGGAATAGCTGCGAATCTTGTCCGCGTACGGCACTTCCTGCAGCGTGCGCTCAATCTTGTCGGTGACCTGGTCGGCCACCTGCCGCGCGGTGGCGCCGGGCCAGAAGGTGCGCACCACCATGACGCGGAAAGTAAAGGGCGGGTCTTCGTCCTGCCCCAGCTGGAAGTACGCCGCCACGCCCAGCAGCATCAGCACCACCATCAGGTAGCGCACCAGCGATGCGTGCTGCAGCGCCCAGCGCGACAGGTTGAAACCGGCTTTGGGCTCGCTGCGCGCAGCGGCGCCGGCGACGGGCGATGCGTGTTCGCTCATGCGTGGCCTTCAGCGCGATCCGGGCGCGGCGGGGGCCGCAGCGTTGTCAGCTATGCTTTTAGAAGCATCAGCTGCTGATGCAGCGGGCGCTGGACCGTATTTTGGCTGATACACCGTGACTTTCTGGCCAGGGTTCAGCACGTGCACGCCGGTCGCCACCACGCGCATGCCGGGCGTCAGGCCGGCGGCGATCACGGCGTCGTTGCCGTCGGCGCCGGCCACCTGCACGGCCTGGGCGCGCACGGTGCTGCTGGCCGGGTCATACACCCACACGGCGCTGCCCTGCCCCTGCTGCCACAGCGCGCTGGTCGGCAGCTTGATCACTTCGGCGCCCTGCGCACCGCTTTGCTGCGGCACCACGGTGACGGTGGCGCCCAGCGGCGGCGCAGCGCCCGCCAGCGCCAGCTTGACGGCGTAGGTGCGCGTCACCGGATCGGCGGCGGCCGCCACTTCGCGCACCGTGCCCGACCATTGCTCGTCACTGGCCCAGGCGTGCACCGTGGCCTGCTGGCCCAGCCGCATGGCAGCCACGCGGTCTTCGGGCACGCTGAACACGGCGTCGCGCGGGCCGTCCTGCGCCACGCGCACCACGGGCGTGCCGGCGGCCACCACCTGGCCCACCTCGGCGTCGATGCCCGTGACCACGCCGTTGGCGTCGGCCAGCAGGTGGGTGTAGGCGGCCTGGTTGCCCTGGCTGCTGAGCTGCGCGCGCGCCTGGTCCAGCGTGGCCTGCGCCGCCTTCAGTGTGGCGCTGCGGCGTTCGATCTCGGCCCCGCTGATGAAGCCCTGGTCGCGCAGCGACTGGTAGCGCTTCAGGTCGGCCGCGGCCAGGTCGCGCTGCGTGGTGGCGGCCGTGACCTGCGCACGCGCCGCATCGGCCGCCAGCTGGTAGTCGCGCGCGTCCAACTGGGCCAGCAACTGGCCGGCCTGCACACGCTGGCCCGGCTCCACCGCCCGGCGCACGATCTTGCCCGCCACGCGAAAGCCCAGCCGCGACTCGACCCGCGCGCGCACGTCGGCCGCATATTCGTAGCCCGCCTGGTAGCGCCCTTCGCCCACGGTGATGAGCTTGACCGCCCGCACCGGCTCCTCGACCGCGGGCGGCTTGCCGCATGCGGCCAACAACAAGGTGGCGAGCACGACCCCGCCCACCTGGGCAATCCGCAGCGATGGCAGCATGACCCTCATCCCGAAATAATTAATGACTGACTGGTTAGTAATCTAAATGAGGCGCCGTGGGCGTGTCAAGTTCGGATTGAGCAGATGCCGCGCTGCCAGGCGGCGCCCGGGCACAATCGATGCGCCCATGCCACGCGCCGCACCCTCTGCCGCCATCGACCACTACGAGAACTTTCCGGTGGCGTCGTGGCTGTGCCCGCCCCGCCTGCGCCCGCCCATCGCGGCCATCTACCACTTCGCCCGCACCGCGGACGACCTGGCCGACGAAGGCGATGCCTCGCCCGACCAGCGCCTGGCTGACTTGGTGGCCTACCGCGCCGACCTGCACGCGGTGGCAACTGGCCACGCACCCTCGCCCCGCTGGGCGCCCGTGTTCGCGCCGCTGGCGGTGCAGATGCGCGCGTTCGACCTGCCGGTGCAGCCGCTGGACGATCTGCTCTCGGCCTTCGAGCAGGACGTGCGCAAGACGGCCGTGGGCGGCACCTACGCCGACTGGCCCGAACTGCTGGACTATTGCCGCCGCTCCGCCAATCCGGTGGGCCGCCTGCTGCTGCACCTGTACGGCGTGACGGGCGATGAAGCGCTGGCCGAAAGCGACGCCATCTGCACCGCGCTGCAGCTCATCAACTTCTGGCAGGACCTGAGCGTGGACATACCGCGCGGCCGCTACTACCTGCCCCTGGCCGAATGCGCCGCGCACGGCATCGTCATCACCGATGCCGCCCGCCAGTTCGCCGCCCTGCAGCCAGACCAGAGTACTACAACTTTGATAGCTGCCTGCGCACACCACGCCAGCGCCAGCATGCAAAAAGGCTTGAAACTGGTGCACCGCATTCCCGGCCGCGCGGGGTGGGAACTGCGGGCCGTGGTGCAGGGCGCGCTGCGTGTGCTGGACCAGGTCGACACGCTGGGCGCGGCCGTCTTGCGCCAGCGCCCCACCGTGGGCAAGGCCGACGCGCCACGCATCCTGTGGCGCATGCTGTGGATGTGACAGCCGCGCCGGCACCGCGGCAGCACAATGCCCCGTACGCCGTTTCGTGACCGGATAAGCCATGACATCCAGCGCTTTCGCCCCCTTGCACGCCGCCCTGCAACAGCAGGTAGACGCGGGCTTTCTGCCCGGCGTGTCGACGGCCCTGCTGCGCGGCCGCCACGTGGTCGACCGCTTCGTCTGCGGCCATGCCGACATCGAGGCCAACGTGCCGCTGCGGGGCGACCACCTGTTTCGCGTGTTCTCCAACACCAAGTTGGTAACGTCCTGCGCCATCCTGCTGCTGGTAGAGCAAAGCCAGCTGGGGCTGGACGACCCCATCGAGCGCTACCTGCCCGATCTGGCCCGGCGCCAGGTGCTGCGCCCCGGCGCGACGAGCCTGAGCGACGTGGAGCCGGCGCGGCGGCCCATCACGGTGCGCCACCTGATGACGCACACGGCCGGGCTGTCCTACGGCCTGTTCAACCCCGGCGCGCTGCTGAACGACGCCTACCGGCAGGCGCGCGTGCACCGGCCCAGCTTGTCCAATGCACAGCTGGTGGCCGAGATGGCCGCCCTGCCGCTGGCGTTTCACCCCGGCGAGCAGTGGGAATATTCGCTGGCCACCGACGTGCTGGGCCGGCTGGTCGAGGTGGTTTCGGGCGCGTCGCTGGGTCGCTTCTTCTCGCGCCACATCTTCGAGCCGCTGGACATGGCCGACACCGCCTTCGTCCTGGACGACCGCCAGGCCGCGCGGCTGGCCGCGCTGTATGTGGGCGCCGACCGCACCGACCCCACCGTGCCCGGTCTGATGCGGCTGGACGACGTGCCCTACCCCGGCGCCTACCGCACGCCCGGCCTACGCGAAGCCGGCGGCGGCGGCCTGATCTCGTCGCTGGACGACACGGTGCGGCTGCTGCAGGCGCTGATGCCGGGCGGCCCCATGCTGCTGAAGCCCGAGACCGTGGCCGACATGGGCCGCAACCACCTGCCGCCCGGCCTGTGCGTGCGCTTTCCGGATGCGCCGGTGCACCCGGGCCGCGTGTTCGGCCTCGGCTCCGCGGTGCTCGACCACCCCGGCCCGCTCGATCCGCCCACCGCGGCGGGCGAAGTCAGCTGGGGCGGCATGGCCGGCACGATGTGGTGGATCAACCCGCGCCTGGGCACCGCCGGCGTGCTGATGACCCAGCGCTACCTGGGCTTCGGCAACGCCTACACGGTGGCATTCAAGCAGCTCGCGTACCAGGGCCTGGCGGCCTGATCGGCGGCGCCGCGCCCCGATGGGACAATGCAGCCCGTGAGCGCCGTCACCCCCGCATCGCCGCAGGACTACGTCCAGCAGAAAGCCGCCGCCTCGGGCAGCAGCTTTTACTACGCCTTTTTGTTTCTGCCGCCACCGCGCCGCGCCGCCATCACGGCGTTCTACGCCTTCTGCCGCGAGGTAGACGACGTGGTGGACGAAGTCAGCGACCCCGGCGTGGCCGCCACCAAGCTGGCGTGGTGGCACACCGAGGTGGCAAAGGCCTTCCAGGGCCAACCCAGCCACCCCGTGATGCAGGCGCTGATGCCCTGGGTGCCCGAATTCGGCATCGAGCAGCGACACCTGCAGGACGTGATCGCCGGCTGCCAGATGGACCTGACGCAGACGCGCTACCTCGACTTTGTCGCGCTGGAGAAATACTGCCACCTGGTCGCGGGCGTGGTGGGCGAAGTGTCGGCCCGCATCTTCGGCCAGACGCAGCCGCAAACCACCGAATACGCCCACACGCTGGGCCTGGCGTTTCAGCTGACCAACATCATCCGCGACGTGGGCGAGGACGCGCGGCGCGGCCGCATCTACCTGCCGGTCGACGAACTGAAGCGCTTTGATGTCAAGGCGCACGAAATCCTCGACCGCCAGTACTCCGACCGCTTCGTCCAGTTGATGAAATTCCAGGCCCAGCGCGCACAGGACACATACGACAAGGCCCTGGCGCTGCTGCCCGAAGCCGACCGTCGCAGCCAGAAACCGGGGCTGATGATGGCCAGCATCTACCGCACGCTGCTGCGCGAAATCGAGGCCGACAACTTCCAGGTGCTGCACCAGCGCATCGCACTGACGCCGCTGCGCAAGCTGTGGCTGGCGTGGAAGATGCAGGCGCTTGGCCGTTTTTGAGGCTTTTCTTGAACGCAAAGGGCGTAAAAGACGCGCAAAAGTCGCCGAATCAAAAGACATGAAGGCTTGCGTTTTGCGTCTTTTGCGTTCAGAAGAAAGTTGTTCGATGAAAGTCGCCATCATCGGCGCGGGCTGGGCCGGCATGGCGGCGGCGGTGCGCGCCACCGAACGGGGGCACGACGTCACCGTGTTCGAAGCCGCCCGCACGCTGGGCGGCCGCGCGCGGGGCGTGCCGCTGGCGCTGCCCGACGGCCGCACGGTGATGGCAGACAACGGCCAGCACGTGCTGATCGGCGCCTACCGCGACAGCCTGGCGCTGATGCGCACCGTGGGCGTCGACCCCGACGCCGCGCTGCTGCGCCTGCCCTTGACGCTGCGCTACCCCGACGGCAGCGGCCTGGCGCTGCCCGACCTGCCGCCGCCGCTGGACGCGCTGGCCGGCATTCTGGCGGCGCGGGGCTGGCCGTGGCGCGACAAGCTGGCGCTGCTGCGCACCGCGCAGGCCTGGCGCGCTGCGGGGTTTGCATGCAATCCGCAGCTCACGGTGGCGCAGTTGTGCCACGCGCTGTCGCCGCGCCTGCTTGGCGAATTCATCGAGCCGCTGTGCATTTCGGCGCTCAACACGCCGATGGCCGAGGCCAGCGCGCAGGTGTTTCTGCGCGTGCTGCACGACGCGATGTTCAGCGAACGCGGCGGCTCGCACCTGCTGATCCCGCGCGTCGATCTGAGCGCCCTGCTGCCCGACGCGGCGGCGCGCTGGCTGGTCGGCCGAGGCGGCCGCGTGCTGACAGGTCGGCGCGTCGAGGCGCTGCGCTGGTCGGCGCCGCATTGGCACGTCGACGGTGAGCCATTCGACCGCGTCATCCTCGCCACGTCGTCGTTCGGTGCCGTACGACTGTTGGCCCAGACAGCCCATGTCGCTACACAAGTCATAGCAACCAAGGCGGACGAGTGGTGCGCCAGCGCCCAATTACCGCACCGTCCCATCACCACGGTGTACGCCCAGGCGGCCGACACCGACGCGCCGCTGCCATCGCCCATGCTGGCCCTGCGCTCCAGCGCCCCAGCGCCGGCCCAGTTCGTGTTCCGGCGCGACGCCATCGCGCCCGCCGCCACGCCCACACGGCTGTACGCCTTCGTGGTCAGCCACAGCCACGGTGACGCCGCGTCGCTCGAAGCCGCCGTCACCGCGCAGGCTGCGCTGCAGCTGGGCCTGCGTGTGACGCCGCTGCTCACCGTGACCGAAAAGCGCGCCACGTTCAGCTGCACCCCCGCCCTGAAGCGCCCGCCGGCCGACGTGGCGCCCGGCCTGTCGGTGTGCGGCGACTACGTCGCCGGCCCGTACCCCGCCACACTGGAAGGCGCCGTGCGCAGCGGCCTGCAGGCCGCAGAAGCGCTCCGCTAGAATCCCTGCTCAACCATCGGCGGGCGTCGTTCAATGGCAGGACCTGAGCTTCCCAAGCTCAAGACGTGGGTTCGATTCCCATCGCCCGCTCCACTTCGACTTTCCAGGGACTTCCACCGGAGTCCATAGAACGTCGTAAGTCATTGTTAGGATTGAGATTTTTCACCCAATCTCGATCCACTGACATCCAGCGAGAACCACTGACAGCCGGCCCAAACTGGTACAAAAAGTGGCCCAAACAATGTGCGAGGTTCCCAATCCGCATTGTTGCTGGAGGAGCTGGCGCTAGAAGAGAACGATTGCATTCAACTCGCCTTCTGGAGTTGGACATATGCTCTCGGACCTCATGGCTCGGCAAGCCAAGGCCACCGGCAAGCCGTACTCGCTTGCCGATTTCGACGGCCTTTACCTCTACGTCTCCGCCATCGGCAGCAAGGTATGGCACTTCCGCTATTCCTGGCTGTGCAAGCGTGAGCGCATCACCTTTGGCGGCTATCCGGCCCTCTCCTTGAAACAGGCTCGCGACTTGCGTGAAGAGGCGCGGGCGCTGCTGGCCAAGGACATCAACCCGCACTCGGAACGCAAGCGCAAACGTCACGTGATTGTCTTGGCTGGCGAGCACACCTTCCAGGCCATCTACGACAAGTGGCTGGCCCACCGCAGCCTCTCTCTGGAAAATGAGGGCCGCCAGAGCACGCCCAAGCAGATCGGGCGCGTCTTCGCCAAGGATGTGTTTCCCGTATTGCGCCACCTGACCATCTACGACGTCACTCGCGCCCATCTGCTGGACATCATCGGCAGAGTCGAAAAGCGTGGCTCGCTGTCGGTAGCCGAGAAGCTGCGCACCTGGTTCAGCCAGCTATTCACCTACGCCTCGGTGGTGGTGCCCAACATGGGCGACAACCCGGCCAAGGATCTGGATGTGGTGGCGATGCCGCTGCCGCCGGTGGAGAACAACCCCTTTCTGCGCATGCCCGAGCTGCCGGCAATGCTGCAGACGTTGCGCAAGTACAGCGGTCGCCTGAATACGCAACTGGGTCTACGTCTGCTGCTGCTCACGGGCGTGAGAACCGGTGAATTGCGCTACGCCACGCCCGATCAGTTCGATCTGGAGCGCGGTCTGTGGATCATCCCGGTTGTCAGGCTCAAGCAACGCAAGCAGCTCACCAAGAAGAAGCGCCAGCGCTTCGCTGACATCCCGCCATACATCGTGCCACTGTCGTTGCAGGCACAAGAAGTCGTCCGTCATCTGCTGGGAAATCTGAAGCCAGCGCAGGTCTATCTCATCCCCGGTGATTGGTGCCTGAAAAACCCTCTCAGCGAGAACACGCTCAATGGCGCGCTCAAGCGTATGGGATATGAAGACCAGCTCACTGGGCACGGCGTTCGCGCCACAATCTCGACCGCGCTCAATGAATTGGGCTATCCGCCCAAGTGGGTAGACGCCCAACTTTCGCATGCCGATCCGGATCGGATCAGCGCGACCTACAACCACGCCGAGTACGTCGAGCAGCGCCGCGTCATGATGCAGGACTGGGCGGATCGCCTGGACTTGTTCGAGCAGAATCAGGTCGAAGTTGCCAGCACGCACCTGACCATCACGCTGCAGGGCCTGCCCACGATTGCCGGACAGGCGGCAGCGCAGCCGCCCGCCCTGAATCCAAACGCCCCTCAGTTGATCGTTGCGCCTGCACCGGATGCGCCAGCGGTTCCAGCTTTCGTATATCGACTTTCGGCGGTGCATCTGCCCGAGTACGCGCGCCCCACGCTGTCAGAGGTACAGCGCGAGCGCTTGCAATTGTTGGAGATGTTCGAGGCATCCCACAACCTATCGGTCGCCGATTACGCCAAACTGGTTGGCAAGTCCCGCCGCTGGATCACTTACGAGATTCAGGCCGGCAATCTCCTGTCGATCCAGATGGGTCACCGTGGGCAGCGCGTCCCGGACTGGCAACTCGACCCCATCAAGCGCAAGCTGATTCAGGCTGTCCTGAAGCTGGTGCCGCGCGGCATCGACACCTGGCACATCTATCACGCACTGCTGCGGCCATACGATGCCCTGGGCAAATGCCCAGCCATCGAGGCAGTCGGATCGACGAACCTGCATCTTGCAGCTCGGCTGGTCGCCGCACATGCCATAGAAGCCGATGAGCTTGCAGAGCAAGCGGAGGCGTTTCCGGTGCTGGCCAGGCAGACTGTAGAGCGGCTGGTCAAAACGGCAATGTTGGCTGATACGCCCGAAGATCCAGTCGCCCGTTGAACTGAGGCCGGACGGCAGCGCCGTCCGGCCAAGGTCAAAGCAGGGAACAAAGGTCGATCACTTCGCATGACCAACCCTCCGTCTTCTGCGCGGCCAACTCGCGATTTCCAAGTGTCGGCAGGCAGCGTCTAGCGTCGAATCTGCGCTTGGCAGTCACCAGGGGCGACTTCTCTGTGATGCTATCTCGCTATATCAGTATCCCGATCGGATATGACGCCAGCGGATTTCCGTTGCCAATCCCAAGCCCCGAGCAATAGATTCCGACCGCTCGCAGCTTTTTCAAACCGCTGGCGTATCAGACCATACCGATACGGTTTTGCGGGAGCCGCCACTTCTCACGATCCTGATAGCGCAAGCGTCACTGTCGAGCCGCGACGGACGCTCGATTTTCTTGTGCTCGATGGATTTTTGCACATCGAGCACACAACGCCTACTCGTTGCGCGAACTGATCAGAAGCAATCAAAAGCGGGCGTCATCACTCGCGTCTTGCGCGGACAACAGGCCGACCATGAGGACGGCTGCAAAAGCAGTCGGCCCTGTAGTTCTTCTCCTGGAAGGAGACGGAGCATGCACGAGAACAAAAATGATGCACCAACATCAAAGGTGTTCTACCGCCCGCTCGAAGCGTCCATCCGCTGGGCCGGACTGCTGCGATACGAGCAGGTGATCCTGGCTTCGGTCTCGTCGCCTATGAATCTGCCGCAGTCGCTGGACTGCCCGCGTTTGGGCGAACTGCGGCTGTACACCGACCGCATCTATGACGGCATCCTCAACGGGGAACTGCCCTTCGGGCAGCACGGCATCACGACGCGCGACACCGCGTTGATCGAATCGCCTGATCTGACGGTACGCCATGTCGATCTGAAGTGCTGGATGCGCCAGCACTACCCCGAGCAGCGGCCCGGCTTTCTCTTCTCCCGCGGCGAGCGCATCACCCATCCCTTCATCTCTCTGGAAACAGGGCAAGCCATGCTGGTCGAACGCCAGGCTTTGAAATCCGTCCTGGAACAGACCAAACGTCAGCTCCGCGAGTTGCAGGAAAAGCATGACGCGCTGCTCAAGCAGCCCACGGTGATTCCGGCATGCGCGCAGTGTCCGATCAGTGATCGAGCCGAGGCCACCTACCTGAACATCGTTGGCGGCCTGTTGGAGCTGATGCTCGGCCAGTCGCCATCGGGCACGCCGTACTCCAGCTTCAAGACCCAGGAGGCCGTGGTCAGCGCGCTGGTCGCTCATCACAGCGGCGCCATGGGCATCGCGGAGCGGACATTGAACGGCAAGTTCGCCACCGCCAGGCGCCGGCTGCGTAGCACTTCCCTCTGAGATTTGCCAGCTTGTATGTGCAGTCGCGGAGATTGCATTTGCAATGTCTTTTCGCAGCCGTGTCTATTGAATAGAGGTCACGCCAACAAACGCCACTGAGCGTTCAGGAGTGACCGCCATGTCGCAAACACCTGTACTGCAGCCAAACGAGCGCCGCATCCTGCGCCTGGAAGAAGTCGAAGCGAAATCCGGTTTCAAGCGCGCCCACATCTACAACCTGATGAAGAAACGCCAGTTCCCGCAGGCGCTGCGCCTGGGTGTGCGCGCCGTGGGCTGGGACTCCATCGAAATCGATCAGTGGATCGACGAGCGCGTCAACAACCGGGCCTGACCCGTTCTCCCGCGGACTTTTCATCCTGACACGGAGAACGCCATGCAGGTCGTATCTATCATTTCAACCAAAGGCGGGGTCGGCAAGACCACCACGGCCGCAAACCTGGGCGGTCTCGCTGCGGACGCCGGACTGCGCGTGCTGCTGCTCGATCTTGATGTGCAGCCCACCTTGTCCTCCTACTACGAGCTGGCCCATCGTGCGCCGGGCGGCATCTATGAATTGCTGGCCTTCAACGAGCGCGACCTCGACCAGCTTGTGTCCCGCACGCTCATCACGGGCCTGGACTTGGTGCTCTCCAACGACCACCGAGGCGAACTGAACACCTTGCTGCTGCACGCGCCGGACGGGCGCCTGCGGCTGCGGCATTTGCTTCCGGCGCTCAATCCCCTCTACGACCTGGTGCTGATCGACACCCAGGGCGCGCGCTCGGTGCTGCTGGAGATGGCGGTGCTGGCCTCCGACCTCGCGCTGTCGCCCGTGACCCCAGAAATCCTCGCCGCCCGCGAGCTGCGGCGCGGCACCATGCAGTTGCTGGCGGACATTGCGCCGTACCGGCAGTTGGGCATCGAGCCGCCGCCGCTGCACCTGCTCATCAACCGCGTCCATCCGGTGTCCGCCAACGCCCGCCTGATTCAGCAGGCGCTGCGCGATCTGTTTCAGGGTCACGCCGACATTCGGGTGCTGGCTACCGACGTGCCGGCCATTGAGGCTTATCCGCGTGCCGCGACGCGCGGCCTGCCGGTGCATCGGGTCGAGTACCGCCAGCCAGTGGGCAGAGTCGCTCCCGCCGCGCTCGCCACCATGCGCGATCTTGCTGGCGAATTGCTCCCGCAGTGGCAGGATCGATTTGCCGCAGTGTCCGGCCGTCCGCCACAGCCTGTTGATACCAGGAGGTCCCATGGCGAACGCACATGAACTGGCCCGAGGCCACAATCGGCTGCGCGCCCTGATCGAGTTCGCCGTCGGCGAAGGCTGGCACGTCAAGCGCACGGCGGGCGGCCACCTCAAGTTCACCAAGGCAGGCTGCGCCGCGATCTACACCAGTTCGACGGCCAGCGATCACCGGGCAGCCCTCAACGCCCGTGCGCAGATCCGTCGTGCCGAGCGCGAGACCCGATCCCAAGCGCAGGGGGGCGGCCATGACTGAGATCACCTCCCAGCAGATGGCCGGCAAACTGCTTGCGTCCGGGTTCGAGCGCAGCGGCCCGTCAGCAACGACCTTGAGCGACCCGATCGCCGACACGCCCATGGTCGTGACGCTCGACCAGTTGCACCCTTACGACCACGACCCGCGCAAGAAGCGCAATCCGGTGTACGAGGAAATCAAGGCATCCATCCGCGAGCGTGGTCTGGACGCGGCTCCCGCCATTACTCGGCGGCCCGGCGACGATCACTACATCATCCGCAATGGCGGCAACACGCGACTGGCAATCCTGCGCGAACTCTGGTCAGAGACCAAGGACGAACGCTTTTTTCGGGTCTCATGCCTGTTCCGCCCGTGGCCCGAGCGTGGTGAGATCGTCGCGCTCACCGGGCATCTTGCGGAAAACGAACTGCGCGGTGGCCTCACCTTCATCGAGCGCGCTTTGGGCGTCGAGAAAGCGCGCGAGTTCTACGAACTGGAAATCCGCTCAACCCTGAGCCAGTCCGAGCTGGCCCGCCGCCTGGCCGCGGACGGATACCCCGTGCAGCAGTCGCACATCAGCCGGATGGCCGACGCCGTACGCTACCTGCTGCCCGCAATCCCGACCGTGCTCTACGCCGGCCTGGGGCGTCACCAGGTCGAGCGGTTGTCGGTCATGCGCAAGGCCTGCGAGCGCACCTGGGAGCACTACGCTAAAGGCCGCTCACTGGTTCAGGACTTCGACGAGTTCTTTCAGGATGTGCTGTCGCAATTCGATGTCCAGGCCGACGAGTTCTCTGCGCAGCGCGTACAGGACGAGCTGATCGGCCAGATGACCGAATTGCTGGACGTCGATTACGACGTGCTCGCTCTGGACATGACCGAATCCGAGAGCCGCCAGCGTGCCTTGGTCAGCGAGCCGACGCCGCCCTCGACACCGCCTGCCTTGCCAGAGCCAGAGGCCATCGCGCGCCCACCTGTCAATACCGCGCTACCTGCCACGAGGCCGACGGCAACGCCCTCGACGGGCGAGAGCGACGCGGATGACAGTCATTCGGGCGCGGTCAGTCCGGCGGCAGATGGCGATCTGCTTCAGAAGCACATTGTCTCCCCGGCGCCGACAACCGAACGGCTTGAGTTCATCCAGCGCATGGTCGCCGACCAGTTGGGCGATGCACTGCCGCACGACTTCTCGGCGAATGTCTTGCAGTCCATCCCGGTGCAGGCTGGCGGGCTCTATCCGATCTCGGATGTCTGGTACATCGCCCCCGGCCTGGACACACCCGAGCACCTGCGCATCCACGTCGCGCAGTTCGCCCGCGAGATTGCGGTCGAGGCAGACCTGGGCGAGTGCATCGATGACCGCCCAGACGGAATCGGCTTCGCCTGCCGTGCTCGCACCACAAACCCAGCGCCGCTGGGCCGTGCCGTCCATACGCTGTTGGCTTGCCTGGCCGGTCAGCAGCCCGCCGACGTCGGTCTGGACAACGGGCAACTCGTCATCGACCTGCCGGCGCTGCTGCACGGCCAGGGTGACGTAACCCGACGATTGAGCGACACCGCGCTGGTCAAGCTGTTCCGCCTGCTGCGACTGGCCCGCCGCCTGCTCGATCTCGAAGCCGGCGCTGCGGACTCTGGAACCTAAGCGAGGGAGGCCAGCATGTCCACAGCACACCCACTCAACCAGGCTGTCATCGCCCAGGCCCTCTATGACCTGCGCAATGGGCAACTGCGCCGCTGCAAACTGATGGGGTTTGGCGAGGCAGAGCTGGACGCCCTCAAGCATCCCGCGCTGATCAGCGTGCTGGCCAACGCCAACGTCTCCTGGTGCTCAGTGACGGTCAACCGCGAAGTGCTGCGACGGCTGCTCCAGCAGGTGCAGGACGTGGAGAAGGAAATCGCCACAGTCGATCGCATGCTCAGACTGGGCGCGAGCACCGAGATGGTCAGCAAGTTCTATGGCTTGACGCATCAGGAAGTAGCGCTTCGCCGTGAAATCCTCGGTCTGCCCAAGCGCAAGGGCCGGCACCCCGTGCTGGACGAGGAGCAGGACACAGAGCTGTGGCGGCAATGGAAGGCCGTGACCAACAGCAGGACCGTCGATCTCGAAGACGAAACCTCCATCCTCGATGCCGCCATGGACTTGGCCGAAGGCATGTCGCTGCCTCTATCGGTGGTCTGGGCCTCGATCAAGGGCTGGGTCGATCAGGGATTGGCTTGAGTCATGGCCGTGGACGACACTGCACCACGAGCCCTACGTCAAGGCCCCATCGCACTGGCAGAGCTGTTCGATGCTGCGCTGAAAGACCTTGCCCCCAAGCACGCCCCCAGCGCACCTGTGTCTACACCTGCACAGTCGCCCACGCCCACCTCCGGCGATGCTTTCCTGTTCAGTGGCAACCGGCACGAGACGGTGCCACGCAAGTTGTTCCTTGACCGCCGCCTGACACCGCTGGAACGAAACGCCTGGCAAGTGTTCCGGCTGATGCTCAACGACGATGGCGTGACCGCATTTCCCACCTACGAGCAGTTGCGCCCCTGGCTGGCGTCCATGCCCTGCGCAGGCCAGGCCTCGCATGAAACCGTGGCACGGGCGCTGACACTGATGCGCCTGACCCGCTGGCTGAGCCTGGTTCGGCGACGGCGTGACCCCAAGACCGGCCGCATCCTCGGCAATCTGTACGTGCTGCACGACGAACCCCTGACACCGTTCGAGGCCATGCAGCTCGACCCGGACTACCTGCAACTCGTCAGCCAGGCGCTCGGCCATTCTGCCAAGGCCGTGCAGATCGTGGGCCTGCACACGCTCAAGGAAATCGGCGAAGACCCATTACTGGCCGGACGCACCCTCCCGTCACGATTGCAGGTGATGGCCGAACGTCTCGCCAACCAGGACCTCACGGCCAGCGATAGTTATCCACAGGAAGACGCCATTCACGATTCCGAAGAAGGGGCTCCGAGTCTTCTTCGGAATGGCGAACGGCCCTCTACGGATTCCGAAGCAGGGCTGAAACCCGCGCCAGACGTCTCTCTTCGGAATCCGAAGCAGGCCCGTACAGTACGTAGTAGTTGTATTAATGAAATACGTACTACTGCGCAGGCGCGCGCGCTGGGCGATCTGCAATGGCCCAAGCGCTTTGCGCAACTGAAGGCGGAACAGCAGGCGGGTGCCAAGGTGGCATTGCAGCAGGTTGATGCCTCGCTGAGGCAGGACGTGCTGGACGAATGGGCCACGCGCTGCGCCAACCATGGCATCCGCAATCCCGCTGGGTATCTGTTCGGCATCATCCAGCGGGCCATCCACGGCGAGTTCAATGCCTGGGTCAAGAAAGACCCGCCACCGGCACCCACTCAGCCAAACGAACGGCCACCACCCGCACCACCACCCCAAACGCAGGGTAAGCCGGTGCCACCAGAAGTCGCCAGGCAGCACATCGAGCGACTGCGAGATCTGCTCGCCAGCAAGTGAGCCGACCGACAAGGCGGTGAAGTGGACGCCCATGGATGCCAGTAGAGCTATCCCCTGGGGATAGCTCGCGCCGCATGCGGTTACCACGTGCTGAACCGGGGTCTGGCAGGTTTCGGTTTGTTGACTGACGGCCTTCCGCTTCCTGCCGAAGCTGACCGCTCCTTTCCCCACAACGAGCGGACACCATGGCAACCAATGAACCTCTGCAACTGAATCTCGGCTCCCTGCGCAGCGCGATGTCGCTGACACTTCACACGCACCACGCTTCGCGCATCTGGCATGGTCGTGCCGCCGCCGAGGGGCGACCGGGCATCGTCGGCCTGAACGGCTACATCGCCCAAATGAACAAGATGCGGCGCGGTTCGGAGCAGGACGACCCGTACTCGGATTGGTGGATGCTGCGCATCGAGGTCAAGCTCGACCAGACCAAGACCACGCTGCAAGCGCTGCGCGAGCAGGTGGATCAGGCGCTGGCGAGCGTGCCGCCGGCACTCAGCCTGGGCGAGAACCTCAACGTGCAGCCCGTCAAGTTGCCGCTGTTCGTCAATGCGCAGCTCGGCTTTGCCGCCGTCTATCTGCTGGCCGACTACGACGACATCGCCCGCAAACTGATCCTCGCCCACCACACGGCGCTCATCGACCGCAGCACCTTGGAGCGCTGGCTCAACGAGGGTGCCCATGCACTGCGCAGCCTGTTCTCGCTGGCCCAGCAATACCGCTATTCGGGCTGTACACGCGACGACTTCGTATCAAAGAACGCCGCAGCACGAGCGGCATTGGAGAAATTCGGCGAACTGCCACAGGACGTGCTGGAAGGCACGCGCCGCTCGAAGTTCGCGCCGCCCATCGTGCGCCGTGGCCTGCAACAGCGTGCCGGGAGTCCTGCTGCAACGCCTGCCCTTAACGACGAGGCCGCGACCGACGAGTCGGCCACTGACGCAGCACCCGAAATCAGCGCCGGCGAGGTCGAGGGCGAGCAGGCATGAGCGATCCGAACCGCGAACCCCGCTACTTCCAGGGCCTGCAACAGGCAGCCTTCATGAAGCTGGAACACGCTGCCTCTCTAAAAGGCCTTTTAAAGCCTTTTAAGGGTAAGGGGGATCTTGAGGCCTGGGCCAGCCAGAGCTTCGCCATTCGCGACGAGTTGATTGGCTTGGCGCAGCGGCAGGTGCTGCAACAGGCAGTCGGGCATCCCTTCCACCTGCTGCCCGTGGAGTTGGCCCTGCAGACCACTGGCGCAGGCACGGCGTTTTTGCGCTGGCGCAAGCACGACCGCTCAGCCATGGGTGTAGCCCTGTGGCAGGAATTGATGGCGAGCACCGGCACGCCGGTCAACCTGTTGGCCGAGCTGCACGCGATCGAGCTTCAGCGCATCACGCTGAACATGCAGATCAGCCTGTTGCACACCTTGGGCAGGCAGGCCCAGGAGTGCGCCAGCAAGGCCGCCAAGGCGGAAGACGCCTACCTGCGCCGGCTCAAGTCCATCCCACCTGGAATGCGTGATCGGTGATGGCATCGGACACCCCAGTACGCGCCCGATGCCGACGCGGCACGGGTATTTCAACCGCCATGGAGATTGCAACATGAGCACGCATTTTTGGGGCGAAGGCAACATTGGCTCCCCGCCTGAGTACCGGGAGTTCCCCAACGGCAACGACGAGCCGCGGCGCTTGCTGCGGCTGAACGTGTATTTCGACAACCCCGTCCCCACCAAAGGCGGCGACTTCGAGGATCGCGGTGGCTTCTGGGCGCCCGTGGAAATCTGGCACCGCGACGCTGCGCACTGGAAGGACCTGTACCAGAAAGGCATGCGCGTGCTGGTCGTCGGTCGCATGGAGCGCGAGCCCTGGACGGACAACGAAGATCAGCCGCGCGAGACCTGGCAGATCAACGCGCGCAGCGTCGGCATCCTGCCGTTCCGCATCGAGTCCGTGACCCTCAGCCCGAAGCCGCAGGATGCGGAGGCAAAGTCCCAGGCCGCCCAGGAACCGGCTGCGCCGAAAGAGCCGCGGCGTAGGAAGTGACCCGGCATGGGCCGGCCACTGTTCGCCGTTCCATGCTCTCGCGAGCTATCCCCAGGGGATAGCTCCATCAACGTCCACCGGCTTCCACGCGCTCCCGAAAATCGCGGCTCCCGGCCCGCACACCCCGGCTGCACGCCATCTCCGCCCCAGCCATTCCATCCTGTGAAAGTGGTCGCCACCGCTTGCGACTTGTTTGCTGCTGCCCCTGGCGGTGCCCGGCATCCTCGATTCCAGCAACTCAATGAACCACGGAAATCGGATGGACGGACATGCGGCTGTTCTTGTGCGAGAAGCCCTCCCAGGGCAAGGATATTGGCCGGATTCTCGGCGCGACGCGGCGCGGTGAAGGCTGCCTCAACGGCTCCGGCATCACCATCACCTGGTGCATCGGCCATCTCGTAGAAGCGGCAGCACCCGAGGTCTATGACGCGGCGCTCAAGCGCTGGTCGCTGGAACAGTTGCCCATCATTCCCCAGCAGTGGCGGGTCGAGGTCAAACCGAAGGCCGCCACGCAATTCAAGGTCGTCAAGGCGCTTCTGGCGAAGGCGACCCATCTCGTCATCGCCACCGATGCCGACCGCGAGGGCGAACTGATCGCCCGAGAGATCATCGACCTGTGCGGCTACCGTGGCCCCATCGAACGCTTGTGGCTGTCGGCGCTCAACGATGCGTCGATCCGCACCGCGCTCGGCAAGCTACGGCCCTCGTCCGATACGCTGCCGATGTATTACTCGGCGCTGGCGCGTTCGCGGGCAGACTGGCTCGTCGGCATGAACCTCAGCCGTCTGTTCACGGTGCTCGGGCGGCAGGCGGGCTACGACGGCGTGCTGTCGGTCGGACGTGTCCAGACCCCGACCCTGAAGCTGGTCGTGGATCGCGACCGCGAAATCGCGGCTTTCAAGTCGGTGCCGTTCTGGGCCATCGACGTGTCTTTGTCCGCAGAGGGTCAGGCTTTCTCCGCGCAGTGGGTTGCGCCCGATGGCTGCACCGACGACGCCGGTCGTTGTCTGCAACAGCCGGTCGCCCAGCAGGCGGCGCAGCAGATTCGCGCTGCGGGCAGCGCCCAGGTGGTGTCGGTCGAGACCGAGCGCGTGCGCGAAGGCCCGCCGCTGCTGTTCGACCTGGGGACGCTTCAGGAGGTCTGTTCCAGGCAGCTCGGGCTGGACGTTCAGGAGACATTGCAGATCGCCCAGGCCCTGTACGAGACGCACAAGGCCACGACCTACCCGCGCTCGGACTCTGGCTACCTGCCCGAAAGCATGTTCGCCGAGGTGCCCACTGTCCTGGACAGCCTGTTCAAGACCGACCCGTCGTTGCGACCGATCATGGGTCAGCTCGACCGCTCCCAGCGTTCGCGTGCATGGAACGACGGCAAGGTCACGGCGCACCACGGCATCATTCCGACGCTCGAACCCGCGAACCTCTCAGCTCTGAGCGAGAAGGAGCTGGCGGTGTACCGGCTGATCCGGGCGCATTACCTGGCGCAGTTCCTCCCGTACCACGAGTTCGACCGTACCGTGGCTGAATTTTCCTGCGGCCGACAGACGCTGGTGGCCACCGGTAAACAGGTGGTCATCAAGGGCTGGCGTCTGGTGCTGGCCGAACCGCAAGCGGACGAGGACTGCGTCGACGCGGCGCGCAGCCAGGTGCTGCCCCCACTGCGTGAGGGCCTGGCGTGCCAGGTGGCCGAGGCCGAGATCAAGGCGCTCAAGACGATGCCGCCCAAGCCCTATACCCAGGGCGAACTGGTCAAATCAATGAAGGGCATTGCGCGCTTCGTAACCGACCCGCGCCTGAAGCAGAAGCTGAAGGACACGACGGGCATCGGCACCGAGGCGACGCGGGCCAACATCATCAGCGTGCT
>Ga0208938_1000193_pt1 | contig 55085 bp, 63 predicted proteins | sample AD_UKC125_MetaG_FD_184434 | JGI IMG/M metagenome (GOLD analysis project Ga0208938, IMG submission 184434) | Active sludge microbial communities of municipal wastewater-treating anaerobic digesters from USA - AD_UKC125_MetaG (SPAdes) (version 2) | ecosystem: Engineered > Bioreactor > Anaerobic >... | reverse complement strand
GCTGCTTAGCTCTCTTTTAGCCATCGTTTCTCTGCAACTCTTGGATTACTTATATAGTTCTGGAGAGAAGATGTAATACAGGCTAACCTCGTCACTTAATTAAAGACGTGACGGTAGAATAATAATCACTTTTCTTCGCTAAGAGGCTCTATGTGGACTATTCCCTCAAAGCCCGTTTGTTCTTTAATTTCTTTTTCTATTTTTTCGGACAGATCATGCCCCTCTTTAACTGAAAGGCTTCCATCTACTTCAATATGCATAGTAATAACTCCTTTACCTCCGTAATCATGGAGGTGAATAGAGTGAACATTATCTACTTCCTTAAATTGGGAAGTTATATTCAAGATCTTCTCCTTCTCTTCAGGAGAAATGCTTCTTCCTAACAGCCGAGAAACCGAGCCCCGCAAAATTTTGCTAGCCATCAAGATGATAATGGTAGAGGTGAATAAACTGCTAACTCCATCCAACCAGGGATAACGAGGAAACAAAAACACTACTAAAACAGGCAGAGAGTCTAAAGCGTCACTACGATGATGCCAGGCTTTAGCGATGAGAAGTTCGGAATTAGATGCCTTTTTCCCCAGAAAAAAGGCTACCTGCGCCAAAATTTCTTTTCCTCCCATGCCTATTAGTATGGCGAAAAGCGCCGGTAAAGAAAACTGAATAGGAGAAGGATGAAAAATCCTCTGGCAACCTTGAATTAAGAATTGAATGCCTACAATAAAAAGAAGAACGGCTATAATAAGAGTAGTGGTATCTTCTAACCGACCATGCCCGAAAGGATGTTCTCGGTCTGGGGGACGATCGAGCTCTCGGGCAATGAAGAAAATGGCTAAAGAAGTAGCTACATCGGACAATGTTTCAAAAGCATCGGCAGTAAGAGCTAAACTTTGAGAAAGGCGGCCATAGTAAAGTTTTATCCCAAAAAGGGTAAAATTCACTAATATACTGATCCAGGCCTCTAATCTGGCGTAGTAAGCCTTGGAGGCCAGAGGATTACTGGGAATTTCTTCTGAAGAAAATTTTTGCTCTCTCATTTTCCACTCTTTGGTTTTCGATAAAATAATCGAGGGTTTTCTTTGCCTCTATATTATAATCTTTTAAGTTTCACTGTAAAGCTATTGAAAATAGCGGTACTTTCCCTGTATCTGTTATAATCTTCCTGTCCTGTATAGTGTTAGCAATTGTTAGAAGCGTTAGAAAAGAAAGCACATCGATGATTGATTCCTGTAGAGCTTTATCTCCTTAAAAGGGAGGGTAGAAAATGGCCAGAAAAATGGGGAAGAAATTACAAACCGAGGTTAGCTCAGAATCCGGTATGATAGATATCTTCATCCTGGTAGTAGTTAGTTTTTTACTTATTATTTCTTCCTGGTTTCTTGGCAATGTGCTTCTTCATTATCAAGTAGTAGATGCTCACATTGAGAAATTCAAGGAGGAATATAAAATAGAGGGAGCATTGGTGGAAGCTATCCAGCTGCTGAAAGATAAAGGTAGTGCTTTCCAGGGGGATAATATCCCTTCTTCTTACAGCTCTCTTTTTTACTTTTCAGTAGAAGAGGGTAAACTGATTATCAGTAAAAAGATCGAAGGTCAGGAGAAAGAAGAGGAGAACATGCTACCTGTGGCTGAGGTTACTTTTACCTGGGAAGAAAATGAGTTGAAAATTAACCGAATAGAGACGAGATATAATCTTCCTTATTCTAAATAAACTTATTGATGGAGTACTGAATTGGAAAACACCAATAAAGATAAAACCAAAGAAATAAATCAAAGGGGTCGTGGGAACATTGCCCTTCTTGGTTTTATGGGTAGTGGAAAAACCACCATCGGACAGCAATTGGCTCAAAAAGTAGGATGGCAATTTATGGATACCGATGATTTAATTGAAGAAAAGACTTCTCTATCTATCTCTCTAATTTTTGAACGATGGGGGGAAGAGCATTTCCGCTCTTTAGAAAAAGTGGTACTCGAAGAAGTGGCTTCAAAAAAGAATATAATTTTAGCTACAGGAGGAGGACTTCCTGCTCAAGAGGATAACTGGCAGATATTAAGAGAACATTTCTTAACCATTTTTCTGCAAGTTGATTTTTCTATCCTCTATCAGAGAATAAAAGGAGATTCCCGCCGTCCCCTTCTATCTCAGTATTCTACTCCTCAAGAATTAGAAAAGCTTTATCAAAAAAGACTTATCTATTATGAGAGGTCAGATGTTATAATTAATGGAAATAGAAGTGAAGAGGAGATAGTAGAGGAAATACTATACCATGAGAAAATTAGCAGTTTGTGGAGAAAGCGGTAAGCAATACCCGGTTTTTTTAGGCTGGGATTTACTGGAGAGAGATGATTGGTTAGAAGAGATAAAATTCCCTTCTTCTTTCGGGGTGATAGTAACCAACTCCCGGGTGGGATCTCTTTATGAGGAAAGGGTATCTTCTTTTTTCTCCCGGCAAGGATTCACTATTCAGGTAGTCACCATTCCCGATGGAGAAGAATATAAAAATCTTTCCACGGTGGAATTCATTTATAAACAGCTTCTAAATTTAGATTTAGACCGGAAGAGTTTTCTCTTAGCTCTGGGGGGAGGAGTGATTACTGACATTACTGGTTTTGTGGCTTCCACCTTCTTACGGGGAATACCTTATTTTTCTATTCCTACCACTGTTCTTGCTCAAGTAGATAGTTCCATAGGAGGCAAAACCGGGGTAAATTTGCCCCAGGGCAAAAATCTGGTGGGAACTTTTTATCCTCCTGCGGGGGTATTCATTGACCTTTCTTTTCTTCGTACTCTCCCTCCTCGAGAGTATAAGGAAGGTCTTGCAGAAGTAGCCAAAACTTTCTTTTTAGCTGGAGGCGAGATTCTTTCCCTTTTAGAAAAGAGAGAACAAATTCTTTCTCGAGAAGAAGAAATTTTGGAAGAACTAATTTTTCAGTCTCTTTCTTTAAAGAAAAAAATAGTGGAAGAGGATGAAAAAGAAAAGGGGATACGGAGTATTTTAAATTATGGGCACACCATAGGTCATGCCTTAGAGAAAGTAGAAGGCTATGGTAAGCTCCGGCATGGGGAAGCGATCGCTTTAGGAATGATGGGAGAGGCTATCCTGGGAGAGAAATTAAGCATTACTCCTTCTAAGGTAGTAGATAAACAAAGAGAAATATTAGCTAATTTCCATTTACCTACTCAGCTAAAATTTAAGATAGAAAGAGAAGAATTTTTTGCTGCTCTCCGTCAAGACAAAAAGAAGGAAAGAGGAAAAGCCAGGTTAGTTTTTTTGAAAGATTTTGGTCAACCTATCTGGGGAGTAGAGGTAGAAGAGGAAAAAATTGGAGAAGCGCTTTCTTATTTAGAGAGGTGAGGATAGCTTGAATATTCTCTTTATTTGTGGTCCTAATCTTAATCTTTTGGGGGAGAGAGAAAAGGAGATTTACGGAGAAAAAAGTTTTGAGGAGATAAATATCATACTGGAAAAAGAAGCTCAAAAAATGGGAGTGAACCTGGAGATTTTTCAATCTAATCATGAAGGAAATATCATCGATAAAATTCAGGAAAGTAGAGGTAGTGTTGATGGTATAATTATAAATCCAGGGGCTTACACTCATTATAGCTTAGCTATTCGCGACGCTCTAAAGGTAGTTAAAGCTCCTATAATTGAAGTGCATTTATCTAATATATATAGTCGGGAAGAATTTCGTCATCACTCAGTGATTGCTCCGGTATGCTGGGGACAGATAGCGGGTTTAGGATATCAGGGATACATTCTGGCTTTACAAGCTTTTTTGATGAGGGGAAAGAATGAACCATAAAAAAAGAATGGCTCAATTAAAAGAGGATTTAGAGCATCCTTTTTTAGTTACAGAAAGAGAGGACCTTTTTTATCTTCTGGGTTTCCAGGGTTCAACAGGTTTTCTCCTGGTCTTTCCTGATAAGACACCAGTTTTTTTCTGTGATGGCCGCTATGCTACCCAGGCCAAAGAAGAAATCAAATTAGAAGTAGAAATCCAAGAATTCAGAGATGAAATTACTAAAAACATAAAAGAGGCAGTATCTGGAAACGGTTATCAAAAACTTCTGGTTGAAGATAGCTTAAAAATAAGGTTTTACGAACTCCTTAAAAACCAGGGCTTAGAGGTTGCTCCTGTTTCTTCCCCCTCTCGACAAATGAGGATGATTAAGGATGAAGAGGAAATCGAGGAAATAAAAAAAGCGGTTAGAATCTCAGAAGAAGCGCTAAAAAAAGTAAGGTCTCTTTTCCGAGAAGGGGTAAAAGAAAAAGATATGGCTTTAGAGTTAGATTACCAGATGCGCCTGCTGGGTGGAGAAGAGACAGCTTTTCCCACCATTGTAGCAGGGGGGAAGAGAAGCGCTCTCCCTCATGCTCGCCCTTCTTCTTATTCCTTTAAAGATAATGATTGGGCAATTGTTGATTGGGGAGCACGGGTCAATGGTTACTGTGCTGATCTTACTCGAGTTATAGTCATAGGGGAAGTTGATTCTCGCTTTTACCAGCTTCTTCGAATAGTAGAGAAAGCCCAGCAACTGGCAGAAACCATTATAAAGGAAGGAGTAAAAGCAAAGGAAGTAGATAAAGTAGTGAGAAGCTTTTTCAAAGAAGAGAAGGTCGAGGAGTATTTTAATCACAGTTTAGGACATGGAGTGGGGATAGAAATTCACGAGGACCCTCGCTTGGGCCCTAAAAGTGAGGATATTTTAAAAAAGGGTATGGTAGTAACAGTAGAACCAGGAATTTATTTTCCTGATTGGGGAGGGATTCGCCTGGAAAATTTAGTAGTGGTGCAAGAAGAGGGAAATAAAATTCTGGATTCTCTTCCCCTATTACTTTGAAAGGAGGACCAAAGTGCCTGAATACATTTCCAGCAATGACTTGAGAGTAGGAACTTGTATAGAAGTAGATGGTAATCTTTATGTAGTCACCTCTTTCCAGCATATCAAACCAGGTAAGGGAGGAGCCATAATTAAGACCAAGCTCAAGGACATTAATACCGGCTTTATAATAGAAAAAACCTTTAGAGCTGGCGAGAAAATAATCAGAGCGATACTGGAAGTTAAAAAAGCTCAATATATGTATGAGGATGCAGCCGGATATCATTTCCTGAACTTAGAAAGCTACGAAGAAATTGTTTTGCCCGAAGAGATGGTGGGGGAAAACCGAGACTTTTTAGTGGAAAACCTGGAGGTGGAAATACTGACTTACCAAGGAAAGTGTATAGGTGTTGAACTGCCTCCCTTTATAGAATTAGAGGTAGTGGAAACTACTCCGGGAATTAGAGGAGATACAGCTTCCGGCGGTTCGAAGCCTGCTACTTTAGAAACTGGTGTAGTAGTTCAAGTTCCTCTTTTTGTTAACGAAGGAGATAAGGTGCGGGTAGATACTCGTACCCGAGAATATTTAGAAAGAGTATAGCTCGAGGTGATCAGTTCTGAAAAGTGCGGAAGTTTCGCTACCTGAAGGACAAGTTCTTTATTCTTTAAAAGCTTTGCAAGCTTTAGTGGATGAGGTAGTTGAGGGTTTTAACGGAGTTGAATCCTGGGAAAAAAACTCAGAAGAGAGCTTACGGATAGAAACAAAGAAGGGGGCTATTTCTCTTCAATTATTTCTCATCCTGAATCTAAAGAAGAGAGTGCCGGAAACAGCCTGGGAGCTTCAGAAGGGATTAAAAGAGATGCTGGAGAAAAAAACTGGTTTGCGAGTGGATCGGATTGATATCTATGTTCAGGGCTTTGCCGTTCATCAAAAAAATAGCACGGTTTTAGCTATGGAGTAAAATGTTGCGAAGGAAAGCGCGAGTAGCTGCTTTACAAATTTTATTTCAGGTGGATATGAGAGATAAAAAACTGGAGGAAGTACTTCCTTATTTTAAAGTTCCTAAGGGGTGGGATGAAGATACTCTTTCCTTTTTTTTCCGTTTAGTGCAGGGGGTAGAGACTAAAAAAAAGGAGATTGATGAAATACTTTCTCAGGCTTCAGAAGAGTGGCCTCTTTATCGGATGGCTAACGTAGATCGCAACATCTTACGTTTAGCTGTATTTGAAATACTTTTTCTTCCCGAAGTGCCGGTAAGCGTGGCTATCAATGAGGCGGTGGAATTGGGAAAGAAGTATGGAACAGAGGAGTCAGGAAGATTCATTAATGGAATTTTAGGGCAATTAGTTAGAAGCTTAGAAGAAAGGGGAAACTATCTTCCTAAAAGAGAAAGAACATGAAAATAGAAGATTTTCTCCAAGAAAATGCTCACTTAGTAGACGAATATCTGGAACGTAACTTTGCTCCCCTGAGCGCTACCTCTTCTTTAGTATTTCCTATCCTTTATGGGGCAAAAGGGGGGAAGAAAATTCGTGCTTCTCTTACCCTGGCTACGGGTTTCGGTTATGGAGTAGAAAAGGAACATTTACTACCTGTAGCCGGTGCTATAGAGATGATACATGCTTTTTCTCTGGTGCATGATGACCTTCCTTGTATGGACAATGATGATTACCGTCGAGGGAAACCCAGTATGCATCGAGCTTTTGGAGAAGCCATGGCTGTTTTAACAGGAGATGCTCTTTTGATAGAGGGGTTACGGCTCATAGTGGGAAATGAAGAATTGGCTAAACTTTTCGGTAAAGAAAAAGTACTGGATATGACAAATGTTATTTTAAAAGCTCTGGGCATAGAGGGAATGGTGGGAGGACAGGTATTAGACTTAGAAGGGGAGGGAAGAGAAGTAAGCGAGGAAAAAGTTTGGGAGATATATCGCAAAAAGACCGGTTCCCTTCTTACCGCTTCTATTCTATGTGGAGCAATAGCTGGTTCCGCTCCTTCCCAGGAAAAAGAAATTTTGGAAAACTTTGGCATGCTTTTGGGGGAATGTTTTCAAATTAAAGACGATATATTAGATGTAACTCAAGAAAAAGAGGTTTTAGGTAAAACTCCAGGTAAAGATAAAATACAGGACAAAGCTACTTTAGTGAAAGTTAAAGGGGTGGAAGAGAGCGAAAAAATAATGAAAGATAAATGGGAAGAAGCTATTTGTCTTCTTTCTTCTATTCCTCGGCCTTTCCCCTTCCTTTTGGAAATAGCCAGGTTTGTAATAGAGAGAAAATACTAAGAATGAAAAAAGGAAAAATTCGTCTGGATGAGCTCTTAGTAGAAAGTGGCTTATGTGACAGCAGAGAAAAAGCTCAAAGAATAATCGGAAGTGGAAAGGTAAAAGTAGAAGGTTTAAGCCAACATCTTAAGCCCTCTACTTTGGTAGAAAAGGGCGTTTCTATCCAGATAGAGGAGCCTCCTCGATTTGTTAGTCGAGGAGGAGAAAAATTAGAAAAAGCGATAAATGAATTCGGCATTAATCCTCAAGATTTGGTATTTGCCGATATTGGTGCTTCTACCGGTGGGTTTACCGATTGTCTTATCCAGAGAGGGGCATCAAAAGTTTACGCTATTGATGTGGGGCATGGCCAGTTGCACGAAAAACTTCGCCATCATCCCCAAGTAGTGGTTAAAGAGAAAGTTAATGCTCGTTATCTTGACTTGAGTTTTTTAGGAGAGAGAGTAGATGGTGTTACCATAGATGTCTCTTTCATTTCTCTCCGTCTCATTTTCTCTCCCGCCACTTCCATTCTCAAGGATAATGGCATATTAATTGCTTTGATCAAACCTCAATTTGAAGCTGGCCGTAGAGAGGTTAAGAGAGGATTGATAAAAGATAAAAAAGTGCATGAGCGAGTTTTAGAAGAAATTTTGACTCAAGCTCAAGAAGCGGGACTTTCTTTTCAAGGTTTAACTTTTTCCCCTCTTCGGGGGGCAAAAGGTAACATAGAATTTTTAGGATACTGGAAAAAGGAGAGGTCAGATTTAACAAATGAAGGCTTAAGAAGTATAATAAGTCGAGTGGTGGAAGAAGCTCACCAAAGTAAGAGAAAATAGTAATATGAGTTTTAATCCCTGGGTATGAGGGATAATATTTTCCTTCGCTGCGGCAGTAGTGGTTACTATATCTGTTTCATCAGCTTGGATAATGACACCGAAGAAAAAGAATTATCTCTCTCGAGCTCAGGTGGCAGAAAGAGAAGCAGCTTCTCTTTTAGAAAATAGTGGTTTTAAATTAGTAGGGGAGCAACCAGAAAGAGAATTTTTTATTCGGGTAAATGGTAAGAAAATTCCTTGTAAGATACGAGCAGATTATCTTGTGCGTCGAGGAAGAAGAGATATATATATGTGGCTGAAGTAAAAACCGGTGAATATTTGCGTTTTGATCATTCTCGGGTGAGGAGACAGTTGTTAGAGTGTTATCTGGTTTACCACCCTAAAGCGATTATACTGGTGAATGGAGAAAGTAATGAGTTATACCAGGTAGCTTTTCCTTTTAGTAGTGCTTCTACCTGGAGATGAGTGGTAATTTTCAGTAGCTTATTTTTTATTTTGGGTTTAATAATTGGACGATGGATAAAGTTTTAAGTACAGCACATATTTTCATTAAAAAGAAAAATCAGAAAGTGAGAGACAAGGCCCGAGAGCTGGACAATTTTCTCCAGTCTAGAGGGATAAATACCCTTATTGTGGAAGGAGAAACCCACATAGAAGAAAAGCCAGAAGTGGTATTCGTTTTAGGAGGAGATGGTACTTTCCTTTCTGCGAGCTGGCTTTATTCTCCTTTAGAGATTCCTCTTTTAGGTATTGATATGGGAGGATTGGGGTTTTTAGCCGAGGTAAGCGTGGAAAATATGTTTCAAGCAGCAGAAGAGGTGATAAAAGGAAAATTTGAGGTAGAAGAGCGGATGATGGCTCAATGTCGCATTGTCTATGGGGATGGAAGTTCTAATACCGATTTTGCTCTTAATGATGTGGTAATCTATAGAGGACCTTTTGCTCAGATGATCCGTCTTTCCACTTACATTGATGGAGAATTTTTGGCCTCCTTTCCCGCTGATGGATTAATTGTAGCTACCCCTACCGGCTCCAGTGCTTATTCTCTTTCTGCCGGTGGGCCAATACTTCATCCTATTCTCGAACTTTTGGTGGTAACTCCTATTTGCGCTCATACTCTATATGCCCGTTCAATAGTGGTAGCCCCTTCTTCTACTATTGAAATAGTTCTGGAATCAGAAAAGGAGGGAACCATGGTAACCCTGGATGGGCAACGAGGTTATTCTATACAAAAAGGAGAACATGTCACTGTCAACAAATCTCCCTTTTCGGTGCGTTTAATTCATGTGGAACCCAAAAGACCGTTTTATTCTCTATTACGCAGTAAGTTATCCTGGGGAATGGATATTCGAAAGCCAGTGGAGGAATGTTAAAAACTCTAAGAATCGAAAATTTTGTTATCGTCGATTATCAAGAAATAGACTTTGCACCCGGTTTTAATGTGGTTACCGGGGAAACTGGAGCAGGTAAATCTCTTCTGATCAATGCTTTTTCTTTTCTTCTAGGAGCTCGTCCTCGAGAAGAGTGGATAAGAAGAGAAAGTGATTTTGCCCGGGTGGAAGGATGGTTTGACATTTCTTTTTCTCCCTTTTTACAGGAAAGATTAAGAGAGGAAGGATGGAACGAGGAAATAAAGGGGGAGATGGTTCTTTCCCGAGAAGTAAATAGAGAGGGAAGAAGCAAAGTTCGTATCAACGGTAGAAGCGTCACCTTGACTACCTTAAAAGAGGTGGCTTCTCATCTTGTGGATATTTACGGACAAGGGGAAAACAATCGCTTTCTCACTCCCGAGAACAAATTAGCTATTTTAGATTCTTTTTTGGATGAAGAGGGAAAACTTGGTCGGGAAAATTACCTGCATCTTAGAGAGGAAAGAAATGAAATAAAAAAGGAAATCCAGAAACTGAAAAGGGGGCAGGAAGTAGAATTAGAAGAAATAAAAGAAATGTTAGAAGAAATGGAAAGAATGGGTTTGACTCCCGAGAAAATTGAAGAAGTAGAAGAACAATTTCAAAGGCTTGTTAACTCTCAGAGGTACCGAGAAGTAGTGGAGGAGGTTATATCTCTTCTTTCTGGAAGTGAAGAAAAAGAAGGATTTTTATCTTCCTTGAGAAGGATAAGAAGGAGTTTAGAAGGGAAAAATGAATTAGCTCTTTTTCCTCCTTCTGTGGAAGAAACCCTTAAAAATGTAGAGTTAGAGTTACAAGAGGTGCTCTATCAAGTAGAAAAAGTCAAGGACTCTTTCGATTTACCCCCTTCAAAAGTGGAAGAATTGGAAAAAGAAATAGCAGAAATCGAAAGGTGGAAGAGGAAATATCATTGTCTAACCACTAAAGATTTAATCCATTTTATTGGGGAAAAAAAAGCAAAGCTTTCTCAACTACATCAGGAGCTGGAGGAATTAGAAGAATGGGAGAGGGAGTTAGAAATTAAAGAGAAAAACTTAATGGAAGCACGGGAGAAGCTTTTCCGTCATCGAGAAAAAGCAGCTAAAATATTCAAAGAAAAATTAGAGAAAGAATTAAAAGAACTTTCCTTTCCCAAAGTGGCTTTGGAGATAGAATTGGAAAAGAAAGAGGAAGACGACGAAGTCTCCTTCCTTATCTCTTTAAATCCAGGGGAACCTCTTTTCCCGGTGGAGCGGGTAGCTTCTGGTGGAGAACTATCCCGAATAATTTTAGCTATAAAATCTCTGACCAGAGAGGTGAGAGAAATTCCCATTTTAGTTTTTGATGAAATTGACCAGGGAGTAGGAGGCCAGACTGCTTTCTGGGTAGGAGATAAACTAAGAAAAATTGCCATCGGGCATCAAGTTATTTCCATCACTCATTTACCTCAAATTGCCTGTTTTGCCCATCATCACCTTAAAGTGGAAAAGCGAGGAGATGAGGAAAGCACCTGGGTGGAAGTTTTCTCTCTTTCCGCAGAAGAAAGAGTTAAAGAATTGGCTCGGATGATGGGAGACGAAGGTCGGGATGATTCAGCTCTTCAATACGCTGAAACTTTGATGAAAAGAGCTCAAAATGCAAATACTTAAAAACAGCAGTTTTTTATCTCAAGAGATGGAAGATAAAGAAATATTTGTTTTGGCCGGTCCTAATGGAGTAGGGAAAACGGAAATAGCTCTGAATCTAACTTCTTTTTTTCGCTCTTTGGGTCTGGATAGTTATCTCTTAGATCTGGATTTTACCAAAGCTGATTTTACTGCTCGAAGTGAACGATTTTTGAGCCAGGTTTCTATTTTACCCGGGGGAAAAGGAAAATACGCTGATACTCCTCTGTGGGATAAAGAAATTCCTGAAGTTCTTTCCCAAATAAATAAAACCCATCGCCTCGTTGTAGACTTAGGGGGAGACCTGAAAGGTATGAAATTGTGGCGGAGTTTGCAATCTTTCTGGAAGAATAAACAAGTTCACTTAACACTGGTGACCAACTTCTGTCGTCCTTTTTCGGAAGAAGAGTTTTACTTTGATTTTATGGAAAGGGCTAACACTACTTTAAATCTTGAGTTTCACTCTGTTATTTCCAATACTCACCTTATAGAATACACTGATGGAGAAATCTTAAAAATGGGGTGGCAAAAGGCTGGAGATTTTTCACAAAAAGAGAATCTACCCATTTTTTTTGTAAGTATCTGGGAAGATCTGATAGAAAATTTATCCTGGAATATTTTTGATAGTGCAGTGGTTGGCATTCAAAGATTTTTGCATCTACCATGGATGAAATAAAGGAGTAGATAGAAATGGCTAAAGCAAAAGTTATTATCAATCGAGAGTTTTGTAAAGGTTGCAGTTTGTGTGTTAATATCTGTCCTAAAAAAGTATTAACTATCGAGAATAATTTTAATTCTAAAGGTTACTATCCGGCTACAATGGTTGATGAAGAGAAGTGTACAGCCTGTGCTTTTTGCGCCCAGGTTTGTCCGGATGTGGCCATATCAATTTATAGGGAGTAAAAAATGGAAAGAATTTTAATGAAAGGTAATGAGGCATTAGCGGAAGCAGCTATTCAAGCTGGTTGCCGATTTTATTTTGGTTATCCCATTACTCCTCAAACCGAGATAAGTGAATATTTGTCCCGGCGTCTTCCGGAGGTGGGAGGGGTTTTCCTTCAAGCGGAAAGCGAGATAGCAGCCATAAACATGGTTTATGGAGCAGCGTCTACCGGGGTGCGGGTAATGACTTCTTCTTCCGGGCCAGGAATTAGTTTGAAACAGGAAGGAATCTCTTACCTGGCTTCTGCAGAACTACCCTGCGTGATAGTAAATATGAGCCGAGGAGGTCCGGGTTTAGGTAACATCCAGCCTGCTCAGAGCGATTATTTTCAAGCTACAAGAGGTGGGGGTCATGGAGATTACCGCACATTAGTGCTTGCTCCTTCTTCGGTACAAGAACTGGTAAGCTTAACTCATCGGGCATTTTACCTGGCTGATAAATATCGCAACCCGGTAAAAATTCTGGGAGACGGTATGCTGGGACAAATGATGGAGCCAGTAACCTGGGAAGCAGTTGAGCTACCTTCTCTTCCTCCCAAAAATTGGGCAATAAAAGGGAAAAATGAGGGAGAACGAAAGTTTATCCTATGTATGGAATTAGACCCTCGAGAATTAGAAAATTTTAACCGCAAACTGGAAAGGAAATACCAGCAGATGGCAGAAGAAGATAGTGCCTGGGAAATATTTGGAGAAGAAGACAACCCTGACCTGCTCCTTGTAGGTTTTGGGACAGTAGCGCGCATCTTAAAAAGTGTGGTGAGAGAGGGGAAAAAAGAAGGATGGCGTCTTTCCCTCATTCGCCCCATCACTCTTTTTCCCTTTCCTTATAATGAAGTACAGGAAATGGCGCAGAAAGCGGGTAAAGTTCTCGTTGTAGAAATGAATTTGGGCCAGATGGTAGAGGATGTGAAATTGGGAGTGGAAGGGAAAGCCCCAGTGCATTTTTATGGTAGAGTAGGGGGTATGATACCTACAGTGGATGAAATTCTCCAGAAAATTGCTGATATTTTGAGAGGAGAGGGTCGAAAATGAGAACGATCTTTGAGAGACCTAAAACTCTGATTAATAAACCTTTTACCTATTGTCCAGGTTGTCATCATGGCCTGGCTCAGAGACTCATAGCTGAGGTTATAGATGAGCTTGATATTGCAGGAAAAACAATAGGAGTAGGGCCAGTAGGTTGCTCAGTGTATATTTACGAATTCTTTGACCTTGATTTTGTTATGGGGGCTCACGGTCGAGCTCCAGCAGTGGCTACTGGAATAAAAAGGTCTCTTCCTGACCGGATAGTTTTTTCCTATCAAGGAGATGGAGACATAGCTGCTATTGGCACAGCAGAAATAGTGCACTGTGCCAACCGGGGAGAACTTATTACCTCTTTTTTTATAAACAATGCAGTTTTTGGTATGACAGGAGGACAGATGGCTCCCACTACCTTACCCGGACAGAAAACCACCACTTCTCCTTTAGGAAGAAACACAGAAGTGCAGGGATTTCCCTTCAAGTTAGGAGAAATGTTAGCTCGGGCTGAGGGAAGCGCTTACATCGCTCGGGTAGCTCTTACTAACCCTCGGTTAATTGGTCAGGCTAAGCGGTGTATCAAAAAAGCTTTTCTCACTCAAATAGAAAAGAAAGGATTTGCACTGGTGGAAATTCTTTCTCCCTGTCCCACCAATTGGGGTATGACTCCTCCGGAGGCAGTGCAGTGGGTAGAGGAGAAAATGATACCTTATTTTCCCTTAGGAGAAATAAAAGTAAAGGAGGATAGCTCTCATGCATCATGAAATATTAATTGGAGGATTTGGAGGGCAGGGAATCCTCTTTTTGGGAAGAGTGCTGGCTACCGCTGGAATGATAGAAGGATATGAAGTAAGCTGGTTTCCTTCCTATGGTCCGGAAATGCGAGGAGGGACAGCCAGTTGTACGGTAATAATTTCTGAAGAGGAAATAGGAGCTACAGTGACTGACCATCCTGATATTTGTATAGTAATGAACGAACCTTCTTTTAATCGCTTTTCTCCCTTGGTTAAGGAAGGTGGACTTTTAGTAGTTAACTCTTCTTTAATTCGGGAAAATTGCTCTCGTCAAGATATCGATATTTTAGAGGTCCCAGCCAATGAACTGGCAGGAAAAGAGGTGGGAGTTGCTGAAACCACTAACATGGTAATACTGGGAGCACTGATAGCTCGCAAGCCGGTAGTGAGTTTTTCTGCAGCAGAGAAAGCTCTGGAAAAAATTTTAACCGGGAAAAAGGCAAATTTCTTATTGGTCAATTTTAAAGCTTTAGAAGTGGGAAAGAGCTTTGAAAAGAAAGGAGGGGTAGTAAGTGTTAGTAAAAGATCGGATGAATAGGGAGGTAGTGACTGTTCCTCCTTCTACTACTATTATAGAAGCTCAAAAAATCATGAAGGATAAAAATATTCGTCGTTTACCAGTGGTGGAAAAAGAGGAGTTGGTAGGTATTGTTACCTATAATGACCTTTTGGAGGCTTCCCCTTCTAAAGCCACTGCTTTAAGTCGATTTGAGATTACCTATCTTTTAAGCAAAATGAGTGTGGCAGAAATCATGACCAGGAAAGTGGTTTACGTAAAACCTGATACTCCTATTGAAGAAGCAGCTCTAATTATGAATAAAAACCAAATTGGCGGTTTACCGGTAGTAGAAGATGGTCGAGTAGTGGGGATAATTACTGAGTCGGATATTTTTGAAATTTTAGTAGAGACTCTGGGAGTCAGGGAAGGGGGAACTCGCTTGACTTTAGAGCTCCCTCAGAGACCGGGAGTTCTCCATGAAGTTACAGGAGTAATTAGAAAGTACGAAGTTAATATTCTCAGTTTAGCTACTTTTTACCAGCAACAGAAATCAGATTACCGTTATGTGGTTATGCGATTAGCTACCCGGGAACCAGAAAAAATCATTGGAGAGTTAAACCAAAATCCAGACGTCAATGTGTATCACGTATGGGTGACTCCAGAGGAGGAATAATATTGTTTTTTCCTTACTTAGAAAATGAAGATGGCTTTTCTTTACCTCAGGAAATAAGCAAAGAAGTGCTCTTAGAAACCGGAATTTTTAAGGTGGTTAAAAACACTTACCGGGAAAAAATGGAAAGGATTTTTATTGTTCATCCTGGAGCAGTAGCTATAAGTGCCACCACTCAGGATGACAAGCTTCTTTTAATTAAGCAATTTCGTGCTCCAGTTAAGGAGTGGTTATGGGAAATCCCTGCGGGAACTTTAGAAATAGATGAAGAACCACTCTTTTGTGCTCAACGGGAGCTGGAAGAGGAAACTGGTTTTGTCAGTAATAACTGGCAATATCTATTTCCCCTGGTTTTAGCTCCCGGTTACAGCAGTGAGATAATCCATTTCTTTAGGGCAAAAGATGCCTCACCAGTTGTTGAGGCCCGAGCCGGGGATGAAGATGAATTGATTTATTTTCGAGAGGTAAGCAGAAAAGAGGCTCAAGAAATGTTAGACCGACAAGAAATAAAAGATGCTAAGACGAGAATTGGTATTTATGAGTGGATGAAAGAAAAGGAATGAGAGTCCTTATTGCTCTTCTTGATGGGGTGGGGATAGGAGAATTGCCCGATGCTTCCTTTTATGGTGACGAAGGAAGTCATACTCTAAGAAATACTGCTCAAGCAGTAGGAGGACTTTATCTCCCTGCTCTGGAAAAATTAGGTTTAGGATGGATAGATGATATTCCGGGGGTGAAAAAAATAGAAAATCCCCTGGCTTTTACAGGGAAAATGAAAGAGAAATCACCGGGTAAAGATACTACCACCGGTCACTGGGAAATAGCCGGTATAATATTGGAAAAGCCCTTTCCGGTGTATCCCCGAGGTTTTCCTCCCTCGGTTATAGAAAAGCTCGAGAGAGCCTGGGGTAGAAAAATACTGGGCAATAAACCTGCTTCAGGAACGGCGATTATTGAAGAATTAGGAGAAGAGCACTTAAAAACTGGTTACCCCATTGTTTATACTTCGGCTGATAGTGTTTTGCAGGTTGCAGCTCACGAGGAAGTTATTCCTCTTTCTGAACTTTATCAAATGTGCCAGAAGGCAAGAGAAATAATGCAGGGAGAACATGCTGTAGCTCGAGTAATTGCTCGGCCTTTTGTGGGGCGTCCCGGTCAATTTAAAAGAACAGCTAATCGGCGGGATTTCTCTCTTCCTCCTCCTCAAGATACAATACTCGATGTCCTTGCCCGTTATGGTAAGAAAAACATTGGAGTAGGTAAGATCCAAGATATTTTTGCTGGAAGAGGATTAAGTGAGAATATAAAGATAGCTAACAATGAGGAGGGGTTTCGAGTTTTACGAGAATTGCAGAAGAGCAGAAAAGGAGACCTGGTGTGGGTTAATTTTAACGATTTTGACACTATTTTTGGTCATCGCAATAATCCCCGGGGATTTGCTCAAGCTTTAGAAGACTGGGATAAAGAGTTAAGTTCTTTCCTCTCCTTTTTGCGAGAAGATGAGTTCCTGTTTATAACTGCCGACCACGGATGTGATCCTACTACTCCCAGTACTGACCACTCCCGAGAATATGTTCCCCTGTTAGTTTTTAACCCCTGTTATTCTCAGGGCATGTCTTTAGGAATAAGAGAAACTTTTGCTGACGTTGCTGCCACTATAGCTCAGATGATGGAGGTGGAGTGGAATGGTCCGGGAACAAGCTTTGCTTTCCAGATATTATCCGGAAAAAACTCTCCTTAAGTTTCAAGAGATCATCTCCTCTTTTTCAAAAAAACCCCGATTGGCTATAGTAGCTGGTTCTGGTTGGGGAGAAATAGTGGAGGGAGAGTTAATCAATGAACTTTCCTATTCTTCTTTAGGAATTCCTTTTTTTACCGAAGTAGAAGGACATGCTGGTAAACTCCGTTTATTAAAGAAAAACAATCTTACCTTTCTTCTTTTTAGCGGTCGACTTCATCTCTATCAGGGCTACTCGTTTTTTGAGGCAACTCTTCCCGTTCTTTTTTCTCGCCTGGCTGGAGTAGAAGCTATTATTTTAACCAATTCAGCAGGAAGCCTTTCTTTTTCTCTTCCTCCCGGTAGCGTGGTTCTTATTGATGACCAAGTGGACCTTACTTTTTATCCCGACCCAATTTTGTTTTCTCCTCCCTTTTTTGACAAAGAAATTCAAGAAATTTTTAAAAAAGTAGGGAAAGAAGAAGGTATTACTCTTAACCAGGGAGTATATGTAGGGGTTTTAGGTCCTTCTTTTGAAACCCCGGCTGAAGTTCGGTTCTTATCCCGCTTTGGTGATATGGTGGGCATGTCTACAGTGAAAGAAGCAAAATTGGCTTCTCTTTTAGGTCTTAGAATAGGGGGAATTTCTTTAGTTACCAACTGGGGAGCAGGTATGAGCAGTTCTTTTCTTCACCACCAGGAAGTTCTACAGACCGCTGCTTCTCTTCAACCTCTTCTCCATAGATTATTTTCTTCTTTTTTAGAAGAATGGGGTAAAAATGCAAATCGTAGTTAGTCACGAAGGAACAGATTTCGATGCCTTAGCTTCCATGTTTGCGGTTACCAAGCTCTTTCCCGGAACCAAGATGGTTATCTGGGGAACAGCTAATCGCAACGTTCGTCATTTCCTCTCTCTCTATGGTAATTTTTTTCCAATTCTCAAAGAAAAAGAAGTGGACTGGGAAAAAGTAAATAAAATATACGTAGTTGATACTACTTATTGGGAGCGCTTGAGTAAAGCAGGAGAACTGATCAGGGATGGTAAAGTAGAAGTAGTCTTTTTTGACCATCATTCTGAAGGAGAAAATTCTGAAGGAGAAAAAAAGGAAGGGGTCGTCATAATTAAAGAATATGGTGCCTGCACTACTATCTTGGTGGAAAAAATAATGGAACAGAAAATAGCTCTTTCTCCACTTGAAGCTACTCTTCTGGCTTTGGGCATTTATGAAGATACTGGTTCTTTTACTTTTTCCACCACTCGAGCTGAAGATTTATCCGCTGCTTCTTTTCTCCTCCGACAAGGTGCTAAAGTGGGCTTTGTGAATCGTTTTACTGGCATTCAACTTACTCCGGAACAGAGGGAAACTCTTAAAAAGATGATTAATTTGCTCCACGTAGAGGAAATAGAAGGAATTCCCGTTCATTTTTGCCGGATGAAATTAACTGAGTATGTAGAAGGTATTTCTTTACTGGTCCATAAATTAATGGACTTAGAAGAGATTGAACTGCTTTTTGTCTTGATGGAGACAGAAAATAAAGTTTATGTCATTGCTCGTAGTCGTTTAGAAGAAGTGGACTTAGCGAAAATCCTGGGAAAGATGGGAGGAGGAGGCCATCATAGTGCCGCTTCTCTTACTGTCAAAGGAAAAAAAATAGAGGAAGTAGAAGAAATGATTCGAGAAGCTCTATCAGCCTCTCTTTCTTTTACCCGGGCAAAGGAAGTTATGTCCTGTCCGGTAAAAGTAATTTCTCCTTCTACTACCATTGGTGAGGCTCTTCTAATTCTCATGCGGTTTGGCTTTTCTGGATTACCGATAGTGGATGAAAATGGAAAATTAGTGGGTATGATTGCTCGACGAGATGTGGAAAAGGCCTTTCGTCATGGTTTACAAAACGCCCCGGTAAAGAGCTTTATGTCTTCCCAGCTTGTTACTGTGGATCCAGAAGATTCCATATTTAAAGTTCGTAATTTGATGGTAGAAAAAGATATTGGAAGAATACCGGTGGTAAGAGGAGATACTCTTTTAGGAATCATAACCCGAAGCGATCTTCTACGAGTTTTGCATCAGCGGGAAAATTCGGTGGTGCAAGAGCTTACTCGTCTTAACCTGGCTGAAAAGCTATATCTCCATTTCTCCCCTCTCGATTTAAAGCTTTTACACTTTATTGGTGATGAATCTAAAAGAGCGGGAGCAAAAGCATATTTAGTAGGGGGAGTAGTTAGAGATATAATTCTGGGGTTTCCTGGCTATGATTTAGATATAGTAGTGGAGGGAGATGCTATAGAATTAGCTCAAACCATATCCCGAAAGTTAGAGGGTAAAGTAGTTTCTTATCCTCCTTTCGGTACGGCTATTTTATTTCTGAAAGATGGAAGAAGAGTGGATTTTGCTTCTGCTCGTTCAGAATATTATGACTCTCCTGGAGCTCCTCCTCATGTAGAATACAGTAACTTGCGGCGAGACCTATTTCGCCGTGATTTTACCATCAATGCCATGGCTATTAGTATCGGGACAGATGATTGGGGAGATTTATTCGACTTCTTTGGGGGATTAAAAGATTTAGAAAATAAAACTTTGCGAGTGCTTCATCCTCTCAGTTTTGTCGAGGATCCCGCCCGTGCTATCCGTGCTGTTCGCTTTGAGCAGAAGTATGGCTTCGAAATAGAACCCTTTACCTTGAGTTTACTCAAACAAACGGTGAGAGAAGGGTTATTGAATAAAATTAAACCGGATCGGTTAAAGGAAGAAATTAATCTCATTTTACGTTTACCTGACTTTTATCGCTTGTTAGAGCGCTTATATCAATTGGATATGTTTCCCTATATCTTTCCGGGAAGCACCTGGAGAAGAGAGTTTGAACCCGTTTATCAAAGATTGGTGAAACTCTTAGACCGGTTTTCTTTTCTATCTTTGGATTACTTTCTGGCTAAACTTTCTCCTTTATGGGGAGAAATGGATCCCGCTTATTTAGGAGAACTGAAAGAAAGGTTAGCCCTTTCTAAAGCTTCTATCCGCAAAATTAGTACTTACTTAGATAAAAAAGAGGAATTAGAAGAAAAACTTCCTGATGAGACGTTACCTGATTCTCAAGCTTATCTCCTTCTACGCTCCCTGGGGGATGAATTTTTACTCCTCCTTGAGGCTAAATGGGGAGAGGATTCCCTCCCTGGAAGGAGAGTGGAGCAATATTTGAAAGAATGGAGAAAAATTACTCCCTATCTTACAGGAGAAGATTTAAGGAGAAAAGGAATTCCCGCTGGGCCGATTTATGCTAAAATTCTGGAAGAGTTGAAACTGGCAAGAATTGATGGCTTAGTTAAAAGCAGGGAAGAAGAGGAAATATTAGTAGAAAAAATCTGGAGGAATGAGGCGCATGAAAGATAAAGAAACCATTTTCAGCGGAATGAGACCTACTGGTAAAATGCATATTGGTCACTATTTTGGAGCACTGAAAAATTGGGTAGAACTGCAAGAAAAATACCATTGTATTTTTGGCATTACTGATTGGCATGCTTTAACTACTTCTTTTGAAGATACCGATCAACTAGAAAATAATATTATAGAAATGGCTGCTGATTGGTTGGCAGTGGGGATTGATCCAGAAAAGTGTGTTTTAATTCTTCAGTCCTGGGTTCCAGAACATGCCGAGCTTCACTTATTATTTTCTATGATTACCCCGGTGGGATGGCTAGAGAGAAATCCGGTCCTTAAAGAGCAACTTCAGGATATGGGTCTCAAAGAGGTAGTAGGGTATGGACACTTAGGCTACCCAGTACTCATGGCTTCTGATATTCTTATTTATAAAGCAGTCAAGGTACCGGTAGGTGAAGATCAAATCCCCCACATAGAAATTACTCGGGAAATAGCCCGTCGTTTCAACTATTTATACGGGGAAGTTTTTCCTGAGCCACAAGCTTTGCTTACTGAGGCCCCTCGCATTCTGGGTATAGATGGGAAAAAGATGAGCAAAAGTTTAAATAATTATATCGGGCTCTCTGAACCTCCGGAAGAAGTGAAAAAGAAAGTTCACTCCATGTTTACCGATCCAGAAAAAATACGTTTATCTGACCCCGGACATCCTGAGCGATGCAATGTATTTTCTCTTCACCGCCTTCTTACTAATCCCCGGGTTTTAGAGATAGAAAAAGATTGTCGGGAAGGGAAGTGGGGATGTGTGAGTTGTAAAGAGGAGTTGGGCGAATTGATGGTGGAATTTTTAGAAAAAGTGGTTCCTCACCGGGAAAAATATCAACAAGAAAAACATTTAGTTAAAGAGATTCTCTGGGAAGGAAGCAAAAAGGCTCGCCAATTAGCTCGAGCTACCTTGGAAGAAGCCAAAGATGCTATGAAATTGAAATATGATTTTAAATCCTGAATCTCAGTGGAAGAAACTTCTCCAAGAAACTCCTTTTCCTCAATGCATCGGAGTGTGGGAAGAAATTCTCACCTTTTTAGAAAATCAATTAGACGAAGCATTAGGAAAAGAGACTGAAGAAAAAGAAGAGGCCAATCTATTGCAAGAAAGAGAAGAAAGGTTTTTTCTCTTTACTCAGCTTCTTTCTAGTCTGGAGGAGCGAGAGGAAAACACTCTGAAAGCTCCTGAAAAACGATGGGAGGCTATTCAAAATAGAGAAGTTAAAGAGATAGAAAAATTAACTCTGGCAGAACTTTTATCTCTTTATGAGCTTTATTTAACTCCGGAAACTCCTCCTCCTGATGTATCACTGGACTCCCAGTTTCAAAAATTATTGGGTGAGAGAAAAATGGTAATTAAAAAAATGGTGAGAGAAAAAGAATTCCGGGATATGGATGAATTTTTCTATGATTGCCCAGATCGAAAAGCCACTATTGCCACTTTTTTAATCTTGCTGGATTTAGTTTTTAGAAAGGAACTGCAAATGAGAAGGGGAGAAGATGGCCGAATATATTTTGGAAAAACCTATCCTCCGGTTAAAGAACCTAATTGAAGCTTTACTTTTTTCTTCTCCTCATCCGGTATCCTGCTCGGAAATGGTAAAGCTAACTGAAGCAGACAAGAGAACTGTAATTCAAACTCTACAAGAACTTCAAGATGAATACGAAAAAAGAGAAGGGGCTCTTGCTATCCGGGAAATAAACGGAAAGTGGCAGATGATAGTCAAACCAGAGTATGGTCAAGAACTGAAAGAAAAGATGAAGGTAAGCAGCACTAAAACCATTTCTCGAAAGGCTCTGGAAACTCTGGCCATCATTTCTCTTTATCAGCCTCTTACTAAAACTCAAATCGACTTAAAAAGAGGGGTGGATTCAGCACAGACTATCCGTACTCTCTTAGAAAGAGGGTTGATAGCTATAGCAGGACGAAGCGACCTCCCGGGCAAGCCTTTCTTGTATAAAACTACTGATAAATTTTTAGAAGTATTTGGAATAAGAAGTGAAGAGGAATTGGAAAGGCTAAAGAATTTATTCTGGGAAAAGAAAAATGGAGAGACTAAATAAATTTTTAGCCCGGGCAGGAGTAGCCTCCCGTAGGAAGTGTGACCAATTAATAAAGGAAGGCAAAGTTACCATTAATGGCAGAATAACCACCAATCCAGCGGAGAGAGTAAGTGGAAAAGAGATAATAAAAGTAGAAAATAAAGTAGTAAAGAAAGAAGAATTGGTTTATATAGAACTATATAAACCGCGAGATTATCTTACTACTCTCTATGATCCGCGAGGGCGGCGAACGGTTGCGGATCTTCTCTCCGGGGTAACTACCCGGGTTTTCCCGGTGGGAAGATTAGATAGTGAAAGTGAAGGATTATTGCTTTTCACAAACGATGGTGCCTTAAGCTATTTTCTTACTCATCCCCGGTTTGAAGTGGAAAAAAAATACCTGGTGTATGTAGAGGGAAAGATAGAAAAGAGAGGGCTCTCCATTTTAAAAAAAGGAATTACAGTTAAAGATATCCCTTACCGCATTCGGCGAGGTGAAATCAAAGAGATTTATTCTAACTGTAGCGTGGTAGAGGTCACCCTTTTGGAAGGAAAGAAGCATGAAATCCGGATAATGTTTGATTATCTGGGGCATCCCGTGTTAAGATTAATAAGGATAAGTATGGGTCCTTTGGTGTTGGACAAAAATATTCTTCCCGGGGAATGGCGTTTCCTCTCCGATGAAGAAGTCCAGCTTTTGCAGAAATATCAGGAGGAAAAACTTGGCAGATAAATCAGGGTTAATTCAGGTATATTTTGGAGAAGGAAAGGGTAAAACTACCGCTGCTTTGGGAACCACCTTGCGAGCAGCAGGTCAGGGAATGAAGGTTCTTCTTGTACAATTCTTTAAAAACAAGTTTACCGGGGAATTAGCATCTTTGCAACTTTTACCGGGAGTAGATGTTTACCGGTTTGGCAGTGGTGAATTCATACGTGGAGAAGTTTCCCCTGAAGATCAGAGAGAATTTTTTTTAGGCTGGCATATGGTGCGGGAAGCTCTGGAAAAAAAAGAATACGATGTGGTGATTTTAGATGAGTTACCTTACGCTTTCTATTATCATCTTTTAACCTGGGAGGAGTGCAGAGAAGCTTTAGAGCAAAAGAACCCCGAGGTGGAAGTAATCATAACGGGAAGAAAAGTACCGGAAGAGTTGATCACCATTGCTGACCTGGTTTCAGAAATAAAGCTGGTTAAACATCCCTTTAATAAGGGAATACCTGCTCGACGAGGATTTGAATATTGAAATGGAAAAGAAAGTTAGAGGAATAAGAGGAGCAACCGTAGTAGAAAAGGATGACAAGGAGGAAATTAAAAAAGCCGCTAAGGAACTGTTTGACCTCCTTTTGAGAGAAAATAATATCTCTCCTTCAGAAATAGTAGCAGTTTTTATCACCGCCACTCCTGATTTACATTCCACTTTTCCTGCTGAAGCTATTAGAGAAAGAGATGAGTTTCGCTACATCCCTTTTATTTGTGCTCAGGAAATGAGAGTAGAGGGGGCTTTGGAAAAATGTATTCGTTTCCTGGTTTTAGCCTATACCGATAAAGACCAAATTGATATCCATCACCTCTATCTGGGAAAAGCGTCTTCACTCAGGGAAGACCTGAGCCGGAGGGAAAATCTGTGAAAGAAGTTTTAATTCATCCCTTCTCTCAAAAAGTAGAAGGGGAAATTTGTGCCCCTCGAGATAAATCTTTAAGCCATAGAGCAGCTATGATAGGAGCTCTGAGTCAAGGAACGACGGTTATTGATGGTTTTTCTTTTTGTGCTGATTGTTTTTCTACTCTTTCAGGTCTTGAGCTATGGGGAGTGGAAATAATTAAGGAGGAAGAAAAAGAGAGGGTTACAATTAAAAGTGAAGGTTTAGGAAAACTTCAGGAACCGGAAGATGTTATTAATACTGGAAATTCAGGAACTACTATGCGGCTTTTAGCGGGTATAGCCACCGGGATAGAAGGACTTACCATATTTACTGGAGATGAGAGCCTTCGTCGACGCCCGATGAAGAGAATTATGGAACCTTTACGCTTAACCGGTGTAGAAGTGGGAGGAAGAAAAGGGGATTCCTTTCCTCCTTTTTTTGTGCGAGGTAAAAATAGGGTGAAAGCTTTTTCTTATCGTCTTCCTATACCCAGTGCTCAGGTCAAGTCGGCTTTAATTTTTGCTGCTCTCCGAGGAGAAGGAACCTCTTTTATTGAAGAACCCTTACCTTCTCGAGACCATACTGAAAATCTGCTCTGTTACTCAGGGGTTAAAATAGAAAAAAGAGGTGGGGTAATTGAGGTTAATCCTCCTTCTTCTCTCTCTGCTTCTTATTTATCACTTCCTGGCGATTTGTCTTCGGCCTCTTTTTTAATTGCTCTGACCACTCTTTTGCCCCGGTCTCGCATTTTAATTAAAGATATAGGATTGAACCCTACTCGAGCAGGATTTTTGACCTGCCTTCGGCAAATGGGAGGAAATTTTAAGATAATTGGGAAAAGAGAAGAGTTTGGTGAACTCCGGGGAGATATAGAAGTAGAATCTTCTTCCTTACAAGGGGTAAAAATTGGAAAAGATTTAGTTCCTCTTTTGATTGACGAAATACCTATAATTGCAGTTTTAGCTGCTAAGGCACGAGGAACTACTATTATCTCTGGAGCAGAAGAACTGAGAGTAAAAGAGACTGACCGTCTCAAAGCCATAGCTCAAGGATTGAAAACATTAGGAGCGGAGGTAGAGGAAAGAGAAGACGGACTTTTGATTCAGGGACCTTGTGTTTTCCAGGGAGGAAGGGTTAATAGCTATGGAGACCATCGGATAGCCATGAGCTTAGTAGTGGCAGGAATAACGGGAGAAAGAGATTTAGTGGTGGAAGACATAGATTGTGTAAAAATAAGCTATCCTGGTTTCTTTTCTGACTTAGAAAAAATTGGTTACAAGGAGTGGGAGATAAGAGAAAGATGAAAAAATATATAGCCATAGACGGGCCTGCTGGAGCTGGAAAAAGCACAGTAGCTCAAAAATTGGCTCAAAGTTTAAAATATCTCTATCTCGATACCGGAGCGCTGTATCGAGCGATAACTCTTTATTTTTGGGAAAATAATATCCCATTGGAAGATTGTAAGATTCTTACATCTGTACTTTCTCGAATAAAACTGGAGGTTTCCTGGGAAGAAAAATTTCGGATATTTTTAAATGGTAGAGAAGTAACTGAAGATATTCGTCAACCTGAAGTGGATGCTCTGGTCTCTCCAGTAGCTAAAATAAAAGAGGTAAGAAATTATTTGTGTGTTGTGCAACGAGAAATCGCTCTTTCTCGTCCTTCTGTCACGGAAGGAAGGGATATTGGAACAGTAATATTACCTGATGCAGACCTGAAAATTTTTCTCACTGCTCGTCCTGAAATCCGAGCCTATCGCCGGTGGAAGGAAAGGAAAGATAAGGGGAATAATGTAGATTATAAAGTAGTTTTAAAGAATGTGCTGGAGCGAGATTTTATCGATTCTACCCGGGATGACGCTCCTCTGAAAAAAGCGGAAGATGCTATAGAAGTAGATACCTCTTTTTTGAGTGTAGATGAAGTAGTAGAAAAACTTTATAAACTGGTGGAAAACTAAAATGGAAGTATGGACAGCAAATAGGGTAGGCTTTTGCCCTGGGGTAAAGAGAGCTTTTGATTTAGCCCTTCGTGCTCTTTCCCGGGAAAAACCGGTATATTTTTTAGGAGAACTGGTTCATAATTCCCAGGCAGTCAAAATGCTGGAAGAGGAGGGAGGGATAATAGTTACTGACCCTGAAGATATACCTCCTTTTTCTTTAGTGGTTACTCGTTCTCATGGATTGGAGAAAAGAATTAAAGAATTTCTGGAGAGCCGCCAGGTAAAAATTATTGATACCACCTGCCCTCGAGTAAAGAAGGTGCAGATTTTAGCTCAAGAATTAGAAAAAAAAGGGTATAATCTGGTTATTTTAGGTAGCTCTAAACACCCTGAAGTAAGAGCTCTATTAAGCTTTATTTCTCAAAAAGCTCTGGTTCTGGAAAAAAAAGAAGAATGGGGAAAGTTGAGGAATTTTTCTCCTCAGGAAAAATTAGCAGTGGTGGAGCAAACCACCTTCCCCCGGGAAATAAAAGAGGAATTTACTCAGGAAATAAAAGAGGAATTTACTCACCTGAATCTCGAGGTTTTTGATACCTTGTGTGCCGAAACAGAGATGAGACAGAGAGATTTAGTAGAAAGTATCAAACTTCATAAAGTCAATAAAGTAGTGGTGGTGGGAGGAAAAAATAGTTCTAACACTAAAGCCTTATTTCTTACTGCCCGGAGATTAGGGATAGAATCTATCTGGGTAGAAAGAGTTGAGGAACTGGAAGAAGGGTATGGGGATAAAGAGGATAGAATACTAGTGGTAAGTGGAACTTCTACTCCTCATTTTTCGGTGGAGGATGTGGTAAAAAAATTAAAAGCAAGGGAAGCTTCCTTTTATGAAAGAAAAAGTGCCGATGGTAGTCATCATAGGGAAAACAAATGTGGGGAAATCCACTCTATTTAATCATCTTTCCCGGAAGAGAGTAGCTACAGTTGATTCTCACCCCGGAGTTACTCGGGATTTTTTGGAAAACATAGTAGATATAGAGGGAAAAAAAATAAAGCTGGTAGACACCGGGGGGTTAGAAATTTTAGTAGACTCTCAAAATGAGATGCAAAAGAAAATAGAAGAAAAAACCTGGGAGGTAATGGAGAAAGCCGATCTTCTTCTATGGGTATTAGACGGAAGGGAGAACCTTACCAGCATAGACTGGGAATTGGCTTCTCGCCTGCGAAGAATTAAGAGCCCGGTGATAATAGTAATTAATAAGAGAGAAGGGATGACCAGCGAAGCCCCGCCTGCTGAGTTTTTTTCCCTGGGTTTTGAACCTATTATACAAATTTCTGCTACTCACGGAGATGGTCTCAGACAACTTCGCGAAACAATTGCTGAGCTGATAGTAGGAAACACAGAAATTTGCTTTGATAGACACCGTATTCCGGTGGCTATTGTGGGGAAACCCAACGTAGGCAAATCTGCACTCTATAATTCTCTTTTAGGAAAAGAACGTTCCATTGTAAGCGATATTCCGGGTACCACTCGAGACGCGCTTTTATCCACTTTAGATACTAGCTTTGGTTACTACGAGCTGATGGATACTCCAGGATCAATAGCTCGATCTAAAATTAAAGAGAGAATTGATTTTTATGCTGCCTTGAGGACTGAGGAAAGCTTGCAGGATGCTGTTATTGCTCTCTTGGTGATTGATCCTATTCAAGGGATTACTCGCCAGGATAAAAGAATTGCTCAAAAAATAAAGGAAGATAAAAAAGGATGTTTGGTGTTTATTAATAAAAGCGATTTGGTTTTAAACCATCATTCTGAATGGCAAGTTAAAAAATTGGTAGAAGAAGTTCGCCGAGAGTTGAGTTTCTTGAATTATGCTTCCTTTCTGGTTGGATCTGCTTTTTCTCCTTCTGTCTCTTCGGATATTTTATCTGTCCTTGCTGGAATTGCCACTCGTTATTATCAGAGGATAAAAACCAGTTTCTTGAATGAAAAAATAAGAGAAAAAATAAATAAGGAAGGCTGGAAAGTGGGGGGCAGAACCTTCCGCACCTATTATATGCATCAAAAAGATATTGCTCCTCCGCGTTTTTATTTGTCGGTCAATTTTTCTGGCACAAAAAGAGAAGAAGAACTTCTAGTTAACCGCATAGAAAAATTAATCCGAAAGGAAGGAGATTGGGAGGGGGTGCCCATATCTATTGAACTCTCCCGCGAATGAAAAAATTATCCATATTTTTCTTGATTATCTTCAAAAAGAGAGAAGGTATTCTCCTCATACAGTAGATAATTATGGGAGAACACTGCGTCAATTCTCTAAATTTTTAGAGGAGAGAAATCTCACATTAGTTGAGGCTAAAACTCAGGACATAGCCGATTTTTTAGCCTATCTCAAAACTCATCATCAGCTCAAAAGGATTTCTCAAGCCAATCGTATTTCTGCTCTTCGTACTTTTTATCGCTTTCTTCGCCGCCGGGGTATGGTCGATTGTGACCCCACCGATGGATTGGGAAAACTCAATAAGGAAAAGAAACTGCCTAATTTTTTGACTGTAGGAGAAATGGAATTTTTACTCAATTACTTAAAACAAAAAGCGCGAGAAAAGTCGGATTTTCCTTCACTCAGGAACTGGGCATTTTTTGAGCTTCTCTACTCCAGCGGTTTGAGAGTTGGTGAGATAACTGAATTAAAAACCAAAGATCTTGACTTAACGAGTAAAATGGTAAAGGTGAAAGGAAAGGGAGGAAAGGAAAGATTGGTTCCTTTCAATGAAAGCACTCAAAAAGCTTTAAGAAAATATCTAAACCATCGCCCTTTTCCCCGGGAAGAATTGTTCTTGAACCAGAGAGGTGCTCCTTTAACTCCTCGAGGAGCACGAAAAATCTTAGAAACAATTGTAAAAGAGGCCGGGTTAGGTGGAAAAAGAATTTCTCCTCATGTTTTCCGTCACAGTTTTGCCACCCACTTTTTAGGAGGGGGAGCAGAGCTAAGGATGGTGCAGGAAGCCCTGGGTCATTCCAGTCTTTCCACCACTCAAATTTATACCCACTTGAATTGGGATAAAATGAAGAGGATTTATCAAGAAACTCATCCTCATGCTAAGAAGGTGAAAAATGATGATTAAGTCAACTACGGTGATTGCTGTTTTAAAGAATGGTAAGGCAGCCATGGCCTGTGATGGGCAGGTAACGATGAATGAAACCGTACTAAAAGGTGGAGCACGAAAAATTAGACGTATTTATCAAGATAGAGTCCTGGCTGGCTTTGCTGGTAGTGGAGCAGATGGACTAACTCTTCTTGAGCGCCTGGAAGAAAAACTTAATTACTATAGTGGTAATCTTCCCCGTGCTGCTATTGAGCTAGCCAAGAGCTGGAGAACTGATAAAGTTTTGAGACAATTAGATGCTCTTCTCTTAGCTATGGACAAAGAACATATTTTAATCATTTCTGGAAGAGGCGATGTGGTAGAACCTGATGAACCGGTAGCAGCCATTGGCTCGGGAGGGAATTTTGCTCTGGCAGCTGCTAAAGCACTCTGGAGAGAAACCGATAAAGAAGCCGAAGATATTGCTCGCATTTCTCTACAGATTGCTTCCGAAATTTGTATCTATACTAATAGCAATATGACTGTCGAGACTATTTAGCTGGAGAGGAGAAAAATGTCTTTAATAGAAGAGAACCTGACACCTGAGGAAATAGTAGAAGAGCTAAATAAATATATAGTAGGCCAGGATGAGGCTAAAAAATGTGTGGCCATCGCCTTGAGAAATCGAATTCGGAGAAGGATGCTACCTCCTGATGTTGCCGAAGAAATAACTCCTAAAAACATAATCATGATCGGCCCTACCGGTGTAGGCAAAACCGAAATTGCCCGCCGTCTTGCCAAATTGACCAATGCTCCCTTTTTTAAAGTAGAAGCTACCAAGTTTACTGAAGTAGGATATGTGGGAAAAGATGTGGAATCCATAATTAGAGATTTAACTGAATTAGCAGTGAGAATGGAAAAAAATGAACGCATAAAGAATCAAGAAGAAAAAGCTAAAGAAATAGTAGAGGAGCTGATTTTAGACTATCTTTTGGCTTTTAATCCTTCTTCTCTGGAATATGAAGATACTGTAACTGCAGAATCTCCTCGGGTAGATGTAGTTTGGCCCAAGCCTCTTTCTTCTACTCGAGAAAAGCTAAGAGAAAAACTGAAAAAGGGAGAATTGGAAGAACGTTTTATTGAAGTTGAGATAGAGGAAAGCTCTATACCTTTGGGAATTATAGCTGGTGGGGGTATGGAAAGTCTGGGAATAGATTTTCAAGAGCTCTTTAGCGGAGTTTTCCCTTCTCGAAAGAAAAAGAGAAGAGTAAAGGTTAAAGAAGCTCGAGAGATATTATTCAACCAGGAAGTCCAGAAACTAATCGATATGGAAGAAATAAGCACTGAGGCAATAAAAAGAGTAGAAGAAACAGGCATAGTTTTCATTGACGAAATAGATAAAATTGTTTCTCCAGGGGGAAACTATGGCCCAGATGTTTCTCGGGGAGGAGTGCAGAGAGACTTGCTCCCCATAGTGGAGGGCTCTACTGTTCTCACTAAATATGGTCCAGTAAGAACCAATCATATTCTTTTCATAGCTGCTGGGGCCTTTTCCCATACCAAGCCTTCTGACCTTTTACCCGAGCTGCAAGGAAGATTTCCTATCCGGGTAGAATTGTCTTCACTGTCGGAAGAAGACCTTTATCGTATATTAATTGAGCCCTTTAATTCTTTGACTAAACAATATAAAGCATTGCTGGAAACTGAAGGAGTAAGTATAGAGTTTGAGGAAGATGCTTTGCGGGAAATAGCCCACATTTCTCAGGAGCTAAACCAGAGAATGGAAAATATTGGTGCTCGCAGATTGCATACTGTGATGGAAAGACTTTTGCAAGATATCTCTTTTCGGGCTCCTCGTTTAAAAGGGCAAAAGATAGTTATAAATCGAGATTACGTTTTGCAAGAACTTGCTGACATTTTACAGGATGAAGATGTTACTCGCTATATTCTTTAGTCCTTTTGATATTAAGTTGAAAAAATTTCATCCTTTAGGTATACTTACGGGCGGTAATTTAATAAAAACACATGTAGAGTGTTTCTGGTGCTCCGGAGGAGCGAAACTCTACAGAGGTTAAACCAGAAGGAGGTTAAAATAATGGTAGTTACTATGAAACAGCTCCTAGAAGCTGGTGTTCACTTTGGACACCAGACCAGACGTTGGAACCCTAAAATGAAACCCTATATTTTTGCCGAAAGAAACAATATCTATATCATCGATCTCCAAAAAACTGTGGAGCTGGCAGAGAAAGCTTATAATTTTGCTCGAGACCTATCTCGAGAAGGAGGAATGTTTCTCTTTGTGGGTACCAAAAAACAGGCTCAAGAAGCTATTGAGCAAGAGGCTCAGCGTTGTGGCATGTTCTATGTCAACCAGAGATGGTTAGGAGGAATGCTTACTAACTTCTCCACTATTCGCCAGAGTATCGAGCGGTTAAAAAAGATTGAAGAAATGGAAGAGAAAGGGATTCTGGAGCGACTTCCCAAAAAAGAGGTTATGCAGATCAAAAAAAGGAAAGCTCGTCTGGAAAAATATCTGAGCGGTATTCGAGACATGGAAAAATTGCCTGACGCTCTTTTCGTGGTTGATCCTCGAAGGGAAAGAAATGCGGTTTTAGAAGCAAGAAAGATGGATATCCCCATTATAGCTATCGTGGATACTAACTGTGATCCAGACGAAATTGATTATCCCATTCCTGGAAATGATGATGCTATTCGGGCTATTCGCCTCTTTTCTGCTCTTATTGCCGATGCCGTATTGGAAGGAAAGAGGCTGGCTAGCGAAGGTCAAGAAATGATAGCTACAGAAGGAATAGCTATTCCTCAGGAAGAAATAGAGGAAGCAGAAGTAGCGGAAGAAATAGAAGAAATGGAAGAAATAGAAGAAATAGTGGTAGATAATAATGATAATAAAGAGGAAGAGGAAAATGTTTCTCAAGAGGAAGATGCTTTGCAAATATTAGAAGAACTCCAGGATTCAGGGTTAGAAGAAATTGAGGATAAAGAAACAGAAAAAGAGGAGGATGATGATAATTCATGAGTGCTACAGCTAAAGAAGTTTTTGAGCTTCGAAATCTGACTGGAGCAGGGGTGATGGACTGTAAAAAAGCGTTAGAAGAAGCAGGAGGAGATATAGAAAAAGCCTGTGATATACTCCGTCGCAAAGGCTTAGAAACTGCAGCTAAAAAGCAGGGCAGAGTAGCACAGGAAGGGTTAATTGGGGCTTATGTTCATACTGATGGTAAAATCGGGGTCCTGGTAGAAGTAAATTGCGAGACTGACTTCGTTGCTCGCACTGATGAGTTTCGCTACCTGGTAAAGGAGTTGACCCTACAGGTAGCTGCTCAAGCTCCTCGCTGGGTGGCTCCAGAAAATGTTCCAGAAGAAATAAAAAAGAAGGAAGAAGAAATTTACCGAGAGCAACTAAAAGACAGCAACAAACCGGAAGAAGTCAAGCAAAAAATTGTAGAAGGAAAGATGAAAAAGTTTTTTGAGGAAAATTGTCTTTTAGAGCAGCCTTATATTAGAGAACCAGAAAAAAAAGTGAAAGACCTTCTCATGGAGACCATCGCTAAATTAGGAGAAAACATAGTAGTCAGGAGGTTCGTGCGCTACAAGCTGGGCGAAGACAATGAGTGATCAACAACTATTTTCTTTGCGATTTAAGAGGATCTTGATTAAATTATCGGGAGAGGCATTAATGGGGTCTCTCCCTTTTGGTATTGACACTCAGGTTCTAGGTTATATCACTAAGGAAATTGAAAAGGTTAAAAATGTGGGAGCAGAAATTTGCATAGTAGTGGGAGGAGGAAATATTTTTCGAGGTAGAACGGCAGGAGATAAGGGCATCAGTCGAGTGACTGCCGATTATATGGGAATGTTAGCCACAGTTATTAATGCTCTGGCCTTGCAAGATTTTTTGGAAAATGAAGGGATTCCCACTCGAGTACAAACCGCTATTGAAATGCGGGCAGTAGCTGAGCCCTATATCAGGAGAAAAGCCATCCGGCATTTAGAAAAAGGAAGGATAGTTATATTTGCCGGTGGTACCGGTAATCCTTACTTTACTACTGATACTGCAGCTGCCTTGAGGGCAGCTGAGGTGCGAGCAGAAGCTTTGCTCAAAGCTACTAAGGTAGACGGAATTTATGAAGCTGACCCCCTGAAGGAAAAAAACGCTTATAAATTTGACCGTTTAGACTATTTAGAGGTTTTAAATCGGGGACTTAAAGTAATGGATTCTACAGCCATTTCTCTTTGTATGGAAAACAACATTCCTATCATCGTATTTAATGTCAACGAGCCAGATAACCTTGTTAAAGTAGTTACTGGCCATAAAATAGGAACTTTAGTAGGGAGGGAGGGAGAAAAATGAATGAAGATTTAAAATTGGTAATCAAAGATGTGGAAAAAAGGATGAAACAGGCTATAAATGTAGCTCGGGAGGAGCTGTCTCGTGTCAGAACGGGAAGAGCGTCTCCAGCTTTGGTGGAAGATCTGGAAATCGATTATTATGGAACAATTATGAAATTGAAGCAAATAGCTTCTATTACCACTCCTGATGCCCGCACTATTATAATACAACCCTGGGACAAAAATGCTCTTTCTCTCATTGAGAAAGCCATCTGGAAATCAGACTTAGGACTTAACCCTCAAATAGAAGGAGGGGTGATTCGTATAGCCATACCTCCTCTTACTGAAGAGAGAAGAAAAGAGATAGCCAAGATAGCAAAAAAATGGATAGAAGAAGCTAAAGTAGCTATCAGGAATCTTCGACGAGAAGCTAATGAAAAAATCAAAAAAATGGAAAAAAGAGGAGAAATATCTGAGGACGAGAGTGAAAGAGCGCAAGCTGAAGTACAGAAACTTACCGATGAACACATAAATGACTTGGATGGTTTATGGGAAAAGAAAGAAAAAGAAATAATGACTATATAGGTACGATCTTAAGGCACGTAGCCATCATCATGGATGGTAATGGAAGATGGGCAGAGAAACGAGGTTTGCCTCCTCTGGAGGGGCATAGAAAGGGAGTAGAAGTGGTAAGGATTCTGGTAGAAGAAACAGCAAAAGTGGGCATTTCTTTTCTTACTCTTTATGCTTTCTCTACCGAAAACTGGAAAAGGCCAGTAAACGAAATTCAGGGCTTGATGAGACTATTTGTAGAAAGCATGGACAAATATGGCAAGGAGTTGGAGGATAACAAAGTTAGAGTAAAATTTTTGGGAAGGAAAGACGGACTTCCCGAGGACTTAGTTCTGCAGATGAACGATTTAGAAAAACACACAATGAGAGGTGAAAACCTGAATCTCAATCTAGCCATAAACTATGGGGGAAGAGATGAAATTTTGAGGGCAGTGAAAAATATTTACCAGGAAAACCATTCTCTTCTTGCTTCTTTGCTGGAAGAGAATTTCAGTGCCTACCTTGATACCGGAAATCAACCTGACCCTGACCTTTTAATTCGTACCGGAGGAGAGAGAAGAATTAGCAATTTTCTTCTCTGGCAAATTGCTTATACCGAGCTGTGGTTCACTGACACTTTGTGGCCTGATTTCACCATAGAAGAGTATCATCAAGCTTTTCAGGACTTTATGGAACGGGAAAGGAAATTTGGGGGTAGATTTTGAGGACTATTGCTCAATCATCAGATTTGAGAAAAAGGACCTGGAGCGTAGTCTGGGCTTTACCTCTCTTCCTATTTTTAATCCTTTCTTCTTCCTGGACTTTAATTTTAGTTTTTTTCTTCCTTTCTTTTGGTTCTTTGAGAGAATATGGTCGGTTAGTTCATGAAAGGGAAGAATGGACTTCCTGGATGTGTTTTTCTCTGGTTTCCCTTGTCCTTCTTTACCTTTCTTTAACCGGCATTGATTATAAAGCAATCCTTTTTTTAGGATACATTTTGTTTCTGATGTTAATAGGATGGGGACTTAAAAAGCCTCAACGAATGGTAGAGCGAGTAGCTTTTTATCTTTTGGGGTTTTTGTACTGCTCTTTCTTCCCTTTTTTCTGGGTAAAAATGGGTATTACTTACAGCCGGATTAGCATAGTTTTTTTTGCGCTTCCCGTATGGATAAATGATATTTTTGCTTATTTAGTAGGTAGAAAATGGGGTAAACATAAAATAGTTCCCCAGATTAGTCCAGGAAAGAGCTGGGAAGGTTTAGCAGGAGGGATAGGGGCAGCAACCATTATGGGATTAGTTCTTACTACTCCCTCTATTTCTTTTTCTCTATCTCAGGGACTTTTGACCGGATTTTTGATAGCCCTGGTTTCTTTCTTAGGAGATATCTGGGAGTCAGCGCTGAAAAGAAGAGCAGGAGTGAAAGATTCTGGTAGTTTTTTGCCCGGACATGGTGGGATTTTAGATCGTTTTGACTCTTTTTTCCTGGTTGGGCCTTTAGTTTATCTTTTGAGGTTATCTTGGGGAGGATGATGAAGATGAAAGTAGCCATCTTAGGTTCTACTGGTTATCTGGGGGAACAAATATTAGAAGTTTTAGAAAGAAGAAAGGACTTTGAGGTTATCCTTCTATCCGGATATTCCAAAGAAGAAAGATTGAGAGAACAAGCCCAAGAATTAAATGTTTCTTATGCTTTTAATCCCCGGGGTAGAAAAAGTCTCTGGGCAAATTCATCTACCACCTTGATAACCGATTACAACCTCTTGGAAAAAGTTATTCTTCAGGAAGTAGAAGGGGTTTTCTTCGCTGCGAGTGGAATAGAATTCTTAGATTTGTTTTGGAAACTTATTGATACATCCCGTATCTTGTGGGTTGCCAGCAAGGAAATCATCATTTTAACCGGGGAATTAAAATCTCACCTTCTTAAAGGGCGAGAAAATCTAATTCCTCTGGATAGTGAACATAACGCTCTATGGCAAATACTAAAGGGGGTTGAAAGGGAAGAAGTTTCCCGGGTCTATTTAACTGCTTCAGGAGGAGCATTCTATGAATGGCAGGGGAGTTGGGATGATATCACTCCAGAAATGGCTTTGTCTCATCCCAACTGGAAAATGGGAGTTAAAATTACCATTGATTCTGCTAATCTGATAAATAAGGGGTTAGAAGTAATTGAAGCTTCTGCGCTCTTTGGGTTCAGTTCAGAAGAGATAGAAGTAGCGATACAAAGAGAAAGTTTTATTCATGCTCTGGTGGAATTGAAAGACGGGTTTTCCTTAGCTTTGCTTTCTCCCCCGGATATGAGGTCGGTTGTTCTAAATGCTATCTCCGGGAAAAAGAGAGAGACGAATCCCTTTCAAAGTTTAGACTTCTCTCAAATTAAGTCTTTGAGCTTTGACTATCCTGTGCCAGAAAAATTTCTCGGTTTTTACTTAGCCAAAGAAGCGGGTAGAAGAGGAAAGGGTTATCCAGCGCTTTTTTGTGGAGCTGATGAAGCTCTGGTGAGCGCCTTTCTCTCCCGAGAAATTTGTTTTGGAGATATACCTCTTATTCTGGAAAAAATTTTAGAACAAGAAGTGAAGCCTCCAGAAAGCTTAGAAGAAGTGAAAGCCATCTACTACCAGGGCTATAAGTTAGCCCAAATGTTAATTTTAGAAAGAAAGAATATTCAATGATAATAACTATATTAGCTTTTATCTTTGTCATCAGTCTATTAATAATAGTTCACGAATTTGGACATTTCATCATGGCTAAGTGGTGTGGAGTACAAGTTCTGAGCTTTGCCATAGGCTATGGTCCCAAACTGGTATCTTTTAAAAGTGGAGAAACCGAATTTTCTATTCGTCTCATCCCTCTGGGGGGGTTCGTAAAAATGGGGGGAATGGAGGGAAACGTCATTGAGGGATATGAAGAAGTCAGCATTCCTCCAGAGAAAAGATTTGACCATAAACCTCTGTGGCAACGAAGCCTTATCGTAGCAGCTGGCCCTATTATGAATATAGTTCTTTCCATAGTCTTGCTGTTTATCGTTTTCAGCGTGACAGGAATTCCCGCTGGTAACCTAAAAGTACAGGAAGTGGTAGCGGGAGGCCCGGCGGACCGAGCAGGAATAAAAGTAGGAGATGTAATTTTAGCAGTTAACGGGAGATCTGCTTCCAACCTGGATGAGGTAGTCAGTATTATTTCTTCCCACCCTGGAGAAGAAATAGAATTAACTGTAAAAAGGGGAGAGGAAGAAATGATACTTAAAGTTATCCCGGAGTGGAATGAAACAGAAAAACGAGCACTTATTCAAGTGGTTTTTGGAATAGAAAATAAAAGGTTAAATCCCTTCTTAACTTTGTTTCATAGTGCTAAAACAACAATTAGTTGGTTTGTTCTAACTGCCCTGGGTTTGCTTTATGTCATCTTGGGAAAAATACCAGCCGAAATGGCAGGGCCTCTGGGAATAGCCCAGATAGCTGGACAAGCGGCTCAGTTAGGCTTTTTGAACCTTCTTATGTTTTCTGCAGTGGTCAGTGTGTCTTTGGCTCTTTTTAATCTCTTGCCTATACCCGTTTTAGATGGAGGGTACCTCTTGCTTTTTCTCTACGAAAAGATCCGAGGTAAACCTCTTGAGCCAGAAAAAGTAGGTTGGGTTTACTTTATCGGAATAATCTTGATTTTTTCTTTAGCCATTTTTGTTACTTATCAGGATATTATGAGGATAGTAGCGGGGAAATGAGAAGAGAAAATACTAAAGAGATCCCCCTGGGTAAAATAAAAGTGGGAGGCAAAAACCCCATCTGGGTCGAAGCCATGGGGAGAGAGAATCCCGCTAAAATTAGAGAAAGCATAAGAGAAATAAGAGAAGCTCAAGAAGAAGGTTGCGAGATTTTTCGTTTAGCTGTGCCTGATGAAGAATCTCTTTTCGGTCTTTCTCAGATTAAAAAACAAGTGGACCTTCCCTTAATAGCCGATGTTCATTTCAATTTAGAATTAGGAATAAAAGCAGCTCAGTTAGGAATAGATGCGGTAAGAGTAAACCCGGGAACAGCGGGTAATAAGGAAAAGCTGGAGGAGTTAATAAAAGTATTACATGATAAAAACCTGGCTCTTCGCATAGGAGCTAATACTGGTTCTCTTCCTCTCCACTATCGGGAAAAAAATCGAGTGGAAGCACTTTTTGATAGTGTAGAAGAATTAATATCTATTACGGAGAAAAATAACTTTAGAAATATAATCCTTTCTGCCAAGTCTACTGATATAGAGGAAACCATTGCTATATATGATAAATTGAGTCGAGCCTTTTCTTATCCTTTACATATAGGGCTAACTGAGGCAGGAGAGGGAGAAGAAGGGATTGTAAAATCTTCCATCGCTTTAGGGATTATCTTGCGAGAAGGAATAGGAAATAATATTCGGGTTTCTTTAACTGCTCCTGATCCTGTCTCGGAGACCCGGGTAGCCTGGAGTATTTTAGAAGCCTTGAAGTTGAGATCTAAAGGATTGGAGATAATTTCCTGCCCTACCTGTGCTCGAAGAAAAGGAGATGTAGTAGCCTTAACCCGAGATTTCAAGCGGAAAGTAAAAGAGAGGAAAATAAAAATAGTTGGTAAAGTGGCTATAATGGGTTGCGAAGTGAACGGGCCGGGAGAAGCGAGAGAAGCAGATTGGGGTCTTGCTTTTGCCCCTCGAGGAAAAGCGCTTCTTTTTTCCCGGGGAGAAAGAATAAAAATGGTTAAACAAGAAGAAGCCGAAGAAGAACTGATACGTTTGATTACAAAAGAAATGGAGGAGAAAAAACCTTGAGAATGTCCTCACTTTTTGTTCCTACTTTAAAAGAAAATCCCCAGGAAGCAGAAATTGCGAGTCATAGTTTGATGTTACGGGCAGGAATGATTAGACAGCTCTCTTCTGGCGTGTACATTTTTTTACCTTTAGGGCTGCGCACCCTTAATAAAATTACCAAAATAGTTAAGGAAGAAATGGATAGAGCAGGGGGGCAGGAATTACTTCTACCCGCTCTACACCCTGGAGAATTGTGGAAAGAGACAGGAAGATGGGAGATTTATGGACCAGAATTGATCAGACTAAAAGACCGTAGAGATAGAGACTTTTGTTTAGGTCCTACTCATGAAGAGGTAATCACCGACTTAGCCCGTCGTGAAATTCGTTCTTATCGCCAGCTGCCACTTTTATTATATCAGATTCAAACTAAATTTCGAGACGAGATCAGACCGCGATTTGGAGTGATGAGAGCCCGAGAATTTATAATGAAAGACCTGTACAGCTTTGATCGGGATTTTGAGGGGTTGAGAGTTAGTTATGAAAAGATGTACAATGCTTATTGTAGAGTTTTCAGTCGTTGTGGTTTATCCTATAAAATTGTTCTTGCCGAGAGTGGAGTAATCGGTGGAGAGGTATCACACGAGTTTCTTATTCCGGCTGATTCTGGAGAAGAAAAATTCTTGGTATGCCCGGCTTGCGATTTCGGCACCACCCAAGAGGAGGCAAAATGCCCTAACTGTGGAGATAGCTTGGAAGAGAAGAGGGGAATAGAGGTAGGTCATATATTTCAACTGGGAACCAAATACAGTGAGTCTATGAAAGCTTATTTTGTGGATAAGGATGGGGAAGAAAAACCGTTAATTATGGGTTGTTATGGTATTGGTATTGGTAGGACCATGGCTGCAGCCATCGAAGCTTGTCATGATGAAAAGGGAATTCAGTGGCCTCTTAGCATCTCACCCTATGAAGTAGTAATAATACCAGTAAACTGGAGAAAAGCAGAACAAAGAAAAGCAGCGGAAGAAATTTACCAGGAACTAAAGAAAAGAGACTTTGAGGTAGTGATAGATGATCGGGAGTTCAGTGCTGGTTATAAATTTAGTGAAGCAGATTTAATTGGTTTTCCCCTTCAGGTGATCGTGGGAGAGAAAATGTCCCAAGAGGGAAAAATAGAGATTAAAGTTCGTCAGAATAACGAGAGATGGGAGACAAAAAAGGAAGAGGTTTTAACTCTTCTTTTAAAATTAAAGGAGGAATTGGCTCCGAAAGTCTGAGCTAACGAAAAAGTGAATGTAAGTATAAATGCTAAAGCCACAGCCATTATAGCTGCTTATAATGAGGAAAAAACCATTGGTCCCATTATTGATGTTTTAAAAGCTATCCCTTTCCTCAATCAGATTGTAGTAGTAAGTGATGGCTCTACTGACCACACAGTGGATGTTGCCCGGAGTAGGGGAGTAGAAGTGGTAGAGCTATTGTATAATGTGGGTAAGGGCGGGGCTCTCTATCAGGGGCTGATGAATACCACTTCTAATGTAGTTCTTTTATTAGATGCTGACTTAATAGGGCTTACCCATCAGCATGTAATAGATTTAGTTAAGCCGGTTATAGATGGGGAGGCTGACGTTACCATCGGAATTTTCGAAGATGGTCGTTTTGCGACTGATTTTGCTCAAAAAATTGCTCCTTTTCTTTCCGGTCAGAGAGCTATAAGAATCGACATCTTGCAAAATATTCCCGATATAGAAGTTTCCCGTTATGGAGTAGAAGTGGCTATTAATCGCTATATTCGGAAAAATGGAGTAAGAGTAAAGCTGGTTAAGCTTCCCGGGCTCACTCAAGTAATGAAAGAAGAAAAATTAGGATTGATTAAGGGATTGAGAGAGAGGATGAAAATGTACTGGGATATTATTAAAAACTTTTACAGGGGAGGTGATAAATAAAAGTTGGAGGAAAAAAGGGGAATTCTGGTTCTCGTGGATCAGGGAAACAATCGCTCTTTTTCTTCCTGGGAAGGAGAAAAAAGAGAAATTGAAGAAGTTGCCTGGAGCGCGGGCTGGAAGATTTTGGCAGAAGTAGAATCTCGAGTAAAAAAACCTTTTTATAAGTATTACTTGGGCAAGGGAAAGGTAGAGGAAATCAAAAGCTTAATTGAGGATAATCCGGAGGCTAATTTTATTCTGTTTAATGTAGAAATAACTCCTTCCCAACAGAGAAATCTGGAAGAAACCTGGCAAGTTCCTGTATATACCAAGAATGCTTTGATTCATGAAATATTCGCTCAAAGAGCTCGCACTGCTCAGGGGAAAATTAAAGTAGAATTAGCTCAGCTCCGTTATCAACTCAGTCGCTTAACTGGAAAGGGTAGAGAGCTATCCCAGACAGGAGGAGGTATAGGCACCCGAGGTCCAGGAGAGCAAAAAATTGAGGTGGAAAGAAGGAAAATTAAAGACCGCATTGCCCACTTAAATCGAGAGTTACAGAAAATAGAGAGACAGAGAGATGTACAAAAAAATTTGCGTCGAGCAAGAAAAATTCCTAATGTTGCTTTAGTAGGCTATACCAATGCTGGAAAATCCACTTTGCTAAATGCCCTAACTGGTTCTCAGGTTTATGTAGAAAAGAAAATGTTTGCTACTTTGGATCCTACCACAAGAAAGCTTTTTATCCCTGGAGTGGGAGAGACTCTTTTTACCGATACTGTAGGATTTATCCGGCAAATGCCCACCACTATAAAGGATGCTTTTCGAGCTACTTTAGAAGAAATTAAAGACGCTGACCTGATCCTGGAAGTAATAGATATTTCCGATGAAGATTACTATCTCCATTTTCAAGTTATAAATCAAATCCTAGAAGAGCTGGGAATAAACAATTCTCCTCGTATTTTGGTATTCAATAAAATCGATCTTCTTCAGTCACCCTTGGTTTTAGAAAGGGAAATCGAAGAAAATTATGTCTATGCTTTCATATCGGCACAGAAAACAACGGGATTAAAAGAGCTCAAAGAAAAAATTTCTCTTTCTTTACAACACGAGGTCAGACATCTGTGCTTGCAGGTTAATCACTCTCAGCTTCCACTGATACAAGAGGAAATATATCAGCAGGGGTATATAGAAGAACTTAAAACTATGAAAGATGGAGAAGTAATGATAAAATGCGTGGTTCGAAAGGAAGCCGCTGCTAAAATTTGTGATCTTTCTGAAGTTCGGTTCTGAAGTTCAGGTTTAATAGTTTAGTTCCCATAATGTATATTATGTAAAGTTTTAATTCTACTTACCTAGATAAATTTTCTGCCAGTTTAAAATCGAGTTTCTTCTAGATCAATAATTCGGATAGCCCTGATTACCCATTCTAAATGATGAAAAGATAACCTCCTTTATCTTTAACCCACTGGGCTACAACTATTACTATCTCATGAATCCGAGAGATGTACTAAAAAGTTTTTGAACTATTTTAGTAACCGGGATAATGCTAATTACCTCTGCTTAAAGACAAAATGGAATACTCTCTCCTCTACCCTACCTCTTTATATGAATTTATCTTCTTAACCTTGGTAGTATTAAAGGAGTTTCTTTTGCGTATGTCCTATACTCTTCGCCAAATTTTTTGTGGAGTTCTTCTTCCTCTTTTTTCACTCTTTCCCTTAATCCTTCGAGAAATAAGATAAATAGTATCCAGCCATACCAGTTTCCGGCAACTAAGGTCACCCCTGAAAAGAAAATTAGATTGGAAAGGTAAATAGGATGTCTGATGTGGGTGTAAATCCCTGACTTAATAAGTTTTTCACTATTATCAGAAGAAGAAAGTGGTGACCAGGACCGAGCTAATTCTTTCCGAGCCAGAATGTTTAAGTAAGCACCAAAAAACATCAATGCTAAACCGATTAAAAATAAATAGAATAATGAGTACTCTCCCATCAAAGAAATGATAGTGTTAATAATAAGAGCTATGGAACAGATATAAATGAGATAAAAACTGTAATCCCCGCTTTTTATCAGGCTGGGCCATCGAGGTATTGAAGCACCAGCTCGGTGTGAGACATAGAGACCTGTATAGTTATAAAACAGAACACAACTTATAAAGAGTATTAAGAACTCCTTGTTTGCCATTTTATTCACCTCATTTTAAAAATTTTGCTTTTTCTACTATTCAATTGCAATTAGATATACTAACATAATACATCATATGTTTTCAGTTGCTATTGAAAAATCCCAGATTTTCACTAAAATGCAGGGCTAAGTTATGGAAAAATTTGGGAAAAGCGTGTAATATGTTCCATAAACAAGAGAAATAGTGAAGAAAATGAAAACAAATCCGAGAGAACGTTCACTAGGTTTTACTGTTTTTGAATTGTCGATAATAGTTTCCATTATTTCTATGATTTTAACACTTTCTTTTCCTTACTTGCTTAGTTGGCAAACTTCCCTCTTAGGTAGACTTACTGCTCAGAGAATAGCAAGTGATTTACGTTTAGCTAAGATAGAAGCGTTACGAACCGGAGCCACTACCAAAATCACCTTTGATCCCGCCCAGGATCTTTTTATTTATCGAGGTTGCAACTCTCAACCAAAAATAGTTAATTTTCCTAAAGGGGTAGACCTCTATACTACCAACTTCAGTCAACATACTATTTCCTTCTACCCTACTGGTACTCCCTCCATGGGAGGAACCATTACTATCCGGGTGAATGGAAAACTAATGTATCTTACCATCACCCCAGTTACCGGGAGAGTGCGTATCGTTGAAAAATGATGAAGGTTTTATTTTAATAAGCGTTCTTATTGCTTTAGGTATCTTTTCTCTTTTGGTGCTGGCTATTGGGCAAGAGATAAATCTCATGGGAAAGGTGGGGAGAAGCTCTGCACTTAAGGCTAAAGCTCTTGTAGATGCTGTAAATACTATGGAAGCATTAAAACAAGAAGAAAAGCCTGTTTCTGGAAGCGAAGAAAAAGAGGGTTTTATAATAGAAAGTAAGGTAAAGGAATTTTCATTTTCTTCACAAATCTATGAAATCAAAGTAACGGTGGAGGACAAAAATGGAAAAGAGATTCTTTCTTTGCAAACTCTTCGAGAAAAATGAAGGCTTCACTCTTATTGAAGTCTTAATAAGTTCTGCTATTTTTCTATCTTTAGTGGTAGCTATTTGCAGCTTACTTGTTCCCTGGGGAAGAGTCTTTAATTCCCTATCTCAAAAAATAGAGGAAGAAGAAAACCTTCTCGGATCAGTAAATACTCTTTTCCAGCTGGTGAGATATAGTAACAATCTTCAATCCTCCTCTGACGGTAAAGAGCTAAGTATGAATCTGTCTTCTAACCCCTTGAAAATCTATTCCCAAGGAGGGAGTTTGTTGCTCAAAAACAAAGGAGTAGCCAATCCTGTAGCTGAGGGATGTAGTGAGGTCTGCTTTACTGTGGAAGGAAGTAAAGAAAAACCGCTGGTGAGTGCTCATTTAGTCTTTGGAAAAGAGGTCCTAGATATTAAGATAAACTCTTGTCTTTTATTATCACCGTAAATTGAAAATACTTTATTCTTGACCAGGAAAAATTATCTTGCTATTCTCCTATTGATAGCTTTGAAAGGAGGAAATAGAATGGAAATATTTTGGGGAAAATACGCAGAGGAAATAGAGTCATCTTTTATCACTCTGGAAGAAGAAAAGGTAATCTCTCGCCTGTGGGAGAAAGATTATACTCTATGGAAACCATATCCTCAGGAGATTGTCAATCGCCTGGGATGGTTAAGTGCCCCTCAAGAAATGCAAAAAAATGTAGCTCAACTAGAAGATATGACTGCTGGGCTGAGAAAGGAAGGTTTTCAGGAAGCTCTCCTTTTAGGGATGGGAGGGTCAAGTTTGGCTCCTGACTTATTTCAGAAAGTATGGGGAAATAAAGAAGGGTTTTTGAATCTCTATGTTCTTGACAGTACTGATCCTGAAATGGTAAATCATTATGCTCAATCTTTAGATCCTGGCAAAACTCTTTATCTCGTCTCTACCAAATCAGGAAACACCCTGGAAACTCTCTCCTTTTTTAAGTTTTTCTATAATCTGGCACAGAAAAAACTCGGGAAAGAAGCAGGAAAACATTTTATCGCTATAACTGACCCTGGTAGTCCTCTAGTTCAGTTAGGAGAACGATATGGCTTCCGTAGGGTGTTTTTGAATCCTCCTGATATTGGAGGTCGTTATTCTGCCTTTTCTTTTTTTGGTCTTGTACCTGCCGCTCTTTTAGGAATAGATTTATCACTTCTTTTAGAAAAAGCGACTATTGCCTCCCAAAAATGTTCTCCCTCTACCCCTCTTAAGGATAATGAAGGTGCCCTTCTGGGAACCACTTTAGGAATTTTAGCCCAAAAAGGAAGAGACAAACTAACTTTTTTCTTCTCTTCTCCTCGATGGGAAAGTTTTGGTGATTGGTTAGAACAATTGGTTGCTGAAAGTACAGGGAAAGAAGGGAAAGGAATATTGCCGGTCATCGATAGACAACCCGGAAAACCAGAGGTATATGGAGAAGACCGCCTATTTGTCTATATAGAAGGAGAAAAAAATGACTCTCTCAATAATTTACTTGAGGAGCTAAAAAATGCTGGGCATCCAGTGATTAAGATATCTGTTGCGAGCCACTACGATCTGGGAGAACAAATGTTCATCTGGGAATTTGCCACTGCCTTATCCGGCTACTGGTTAAAAATAAATCCTTTTGATCAGCCTGATGTAGAATCTACCAAAAAATTTACTCAAGAAATGATGAGAAGATACAAAGAAGGTAGCTTCGAGGAAGAAAACCCTGTTCTGGTGGAAAAAGGATTCAATATATTTTGTGATTTCTCTGCTTCTTCCTTGAAGGAGGTTCTAGAACAATTTTTGGGGTTTGTTGAGCCAGGAGGCTATATTTCTATTCATGCTTACCTTCCTGTTAATCCTCTAATAGAAAAAGAGCTAATTTCACTTGCCTCTCTTCTTCGAGATAAAACTAAGAAAGCAGTAACTTTCGGATATGGACCCCGTTTTCTGCATTCTACTGGCCAATTACATAAGGGAGATGGAGGGAAAGGAGTATTTTTACAGCTGGTGAGCGAACCTTCTATAGATATTCCTATCCCAGAAGAAGCAGGAAGCGATGTTTCCTGCTTTACCTTTGGAACACTGAAAAAAGCTCAAGCATTGGGAGACCGGGAAGCGCTTAAGAGGGCGGGAAGAAAGGTAATTTCTCTCTTTTTTCAGGGAAATTCAGAAGAAAAACTTAGAACCTTGCGGGAAACATTTCTCCATTTTTTGTAAACATTGAAAAGTTGACGGAAAGCAAAAAAGGTTATAAAATCCTTATATGGCTGCGCCTGTAGCTCAATAGGATAGAGCAACGGACTTCTAATCCGTAGGTTGGGGGTTCGATTCCCTCCAGGCGCGCCAGAAGTACATTTCTCCCTCTTAAAAATTTCTTTATAGTCGACGGACTCGCTAACTTTTGATTTCTAAGTTTTGCATGGCCTTATTACGTACTGCCTTTTGCTCTCTTTTCTACTTTAACATCTTTTTCTCAATCAAACCAATTTAGTTTAGCTCTTTTAGAATTTAGAAGCAAATTTATCAGCTTTTCTTATTATAAATTATTACTATTCCCCATGCTATAGCGTATCCTCTTTAGGTTTTCACCTTTAACCGGTTTCCTAAATACAAACATATGTTCATGCATAATCATAAGAAAGTTATATTTTTCTATTAGACTTTTCCAGTATGGTGTTGACTGACAATGATGCTGAACTTTGATTATATCTTCTTTAAGGGCAAATCCATTTTTCAAGAATAGTTCCAACACGTAGTAAGAAAGAGGAACATAGTGTTGAGCCTTTCTAGTATCACCCACGAGAATAGCACAATAAGCATCCTCTTTTAATACCCGAAAGAATTCTTTTATCCCCAAGTCTAATTCCTGGCAAAATTTATCCACATCTCCAATATTAGACAGGTCACGGGGTATCTTTCCATTCGAATATTTAATAATGTTAAGATAAGGAGGGTGGGTAAGAATCAGGTCAATGGAGCAATCTTCAATCCCTTGAAGGTCACGAACGTCACCCACTTCGACGGTTTGAGGAAGCGCACCTGGATATTCAAATTGAAGATTCTGAATGGTGAGCTGAACAGCTTCGGGATTGATATCCCGACCTATTCCTCGCCGTTTCAATAACTTGGTTTCAATAAGAGTTGTGCCTCCACCCACCATAGGGTCAAGAATTGTATCCCCTTCCTTAGAGTAGCGAAGAATAATATTACGAGCTATTTGGGGAGCAAAGTTCCCTCGAAATTTTGGATTATGAGTATACCACTTTCCCCTTTCGGGCACCGACCAAACCGTAGTGGTTTCTAAATGGAAGTCGATGATATCTGACACAATATGCGCTCCAGAAGTCCTTTTCTAACAAAATGTAAATTGAGAGGATAATCGATCATTTCTAACCCCTTTCGAATCTGATTTTTTTGGCCCTTCCAACCCAAACCATCGGTGATCCAGATGAAGTCAAAGCCGTTACCATGTAATTCATTCTGTCGGTTAATATAAGAATCCACGATTTCCTGAGGTTTAGATCCAGTTCCAGAAAAGAAGTTCACCTCAATATTGATAATTTCCCCTTTGTCCCCGATGAATAGAAAATCAGCTTTTCGATTGAGAAGAGAGGATGAAACAGAAATACCGTAGCGATCTGAAAGATAGCGAAAGTATTTTTGACTTTCTATTTGAAATGGTAATTTTCGCTGCTTCACTATGTCCTGAATTATCGGATCCACAACAAGCTCCATCGCCTTACCACTGCGGTTTTTGCGAGCATGCGTATCTAAGCCCACTTCTACTCCGGCAATATAATCTTGAATACTCTGACACGAGAAATTTTGAAAGAAGTCTTTGAGCCCCGTTCTTTCAAAGAAGATAATCAGCTCTTCTAACTCTTTTTGTGAAAGCTTTCTTTTCCGAAAATTGTATGTCACTGTGTCTGAATCGGCATCCATGAAGTCTTTGACCACCTTTATCTGTAAATCACGAACAGCAAGAAGTAGAGGAATAACGGGGAGTACCTCAGGGTAATTGGTTACCAGATAACAAAGCGTGGAGTCAAAATCAGGACATCGGATAAGAGAATTTAAAATGTGGAGTTCAACCCTATATTTTTCTACGTTTTGTTTAACTTTTTGCCAATCGACAAAAAACTGGTACCCTCGGTTTGTGTCAATAAGAGTATCATGAAAAATATCCACAATAGCATCAAAAGATTCCAGCTTAAAAAAATCCAGGTAAAGAGAGGAATCCATATTCAACTTGCTCCATAGTTACGAATTATCAGTTCGTTGATTTCTCCCCGACGGGTGGCATCACAGTTAATAAATCTTTTGGCCGGCACTCTCTCGATCACAAATCCTTTATAAAGGTCATCAAAAAAATTATCTTCGGGATCTTCGTTTTTAGGGTCAGAATTACTTTGTATGAGGTAGGCTCCTCGTTTATCCATCTCTCGAAAAAACTGAGCCAATCGTTTTTGATCTGCTTCAGAAAATCCCTCTCTGGAATATGAGGTAAAGTTAGAAGTAGAATTAAGAGGTCTATAAGGAGGGTCAAAATAAACCAATGTCCCCTTTTCTATATATGAAGCCGAAAGAGAAAAGTCACTACAAATGATTTCCGTATCCTGGAGAGCACGACTCGATTCTTGCAAAGTTTCTTCGTCACAAATGACAGGTTTTTTGTAGCGGCCAAAGGGCACGTTAAATTCTCCCTTTCTATTTAAACGGAATAATCCATTATAGCAAGTCTTGTTGAGAAAAATTAGCCAAGAAGCTCGTGTAATCCAATTTTTATTGTACCGATGGTAATCTAAATGATACCTCTGGACATTGTACTGATTTCGAATATGGTAAAAAAATTCACTCCTTTTTTTCTCAGACAAGCAAAAGTAGGTTTTCTCAAGATCCTGAAGTGCTTGAATGAGGGTTTCAGGATCTTTTTGTACTACTCTAAAAGCCAGAATAAGCTCGGGATTAGAATCGATTAGATACGATTCATTGACTTTAAAATGTCTTTTAAGAAAGAAAAACATAGCTCCACTTCCCACAAAAGGTTCAACATATCTTTCGATATAAAGATGTGAGAGAATAGACTCAGGAAGCTTTGTAGCCAGAACATTAAGAAGCTGGGTTTTTCCTCCTGCCCATTTTAAAAAAGGTTTCGGCTGTCCTCTTTCTTTGATGACTTTCATACTTCTTTCTCCAGGGTTTCAGCCCATTAATCTTATAAGTCTTGGCTTTGATAGTTTAATTAAGGTAAAATTATTATACCACACAACATAATAAACGCTTAGCTAAGTTAAAGATTATGTCTTTATCCCCCTAAACAGAAAAAGATAGGGAGTTCGGGCTTTCAATTTAATAATATACGGCATATTGGGCAGCATGTCGGCAAGCTTCTAACATGCTTTCTTCATTAGCTATTCCCTTTCCTGCAATATCCATAGCTGTTCCGTGGTCGGGAGAGGTGCGAATAAAGGGCAATCCTAAAGTCACACTCACCGTTTTATAAAAATCTAAACACTTAGTGGCAATATGTCCCTGGTCGTGATAAAGAGACAAGACGGCATCAAATTCTCCTTGAAAAGATCGCCAGAAGATAGAATCTGCCGGATAGGGCCCGGAGATTTCTATCCCTCCACTTCGCACCAGCTCCAAAGCGGGAATAATCTCTTTTGTTTCTTCCTCTCCCAAAAGCCCTCTTTCTCCTCCATGGGGGTTCAAAGCAGCTACCGCTATGCGGGGATGAGATAGGCCCAACTTTTGAAGATAATAATGCATGCGAGGGATAAATTGGGCAATTTTATCTTTTTTGACTTGCTCTATTGCTATTTTGAGAGGAAGATGACGGGTAAAGAAAAAAACTCGCAAGCTCTTTACTTGAAACATAGTTAAGGCTTCCTCGCTGTGGGTTAACTCTTGAAAAATTTCAGTGTGGCCAATAAAAGGAATACCGGCTTTGTGGATTGCTTCTTTGTTTATAGGAGCAGTAACCACTCCCTCTCCCCTTCCCTCCCCCATCAACTCTACGGCTTTTTCTATATATTCATAGCTCGCTTTCCCCCCGGAGGGAGAAATTTCTCCCCAGGAAAAAGAAGCCAGATCTACATTGTTCAGGTCGTAAAGAAAAGGGCCATCTCCCGCAGGTGAGGTAAAGTCGCTCCAGAGTATTTTTACTCCCAGTATTTCTTCGGCTTTTCTGAGTATTTTCCTATCTCCTACTACTATGGGAATAGCTTCTATATCCCACCTCCTTATACTTTTTACTATAATTTCCGGGCCCACCCCTGAGGGATCTCCCATGGTGATAATTAAAGAAGGTTTTTTCATCTTCTCTTCCTTCTGAATTCTACCAGTCTTTTTACTCCCTCTTCCACGTCTTCTCTCTTGCGGCAGATAGAGAGACGGGCAAACCCCTCTCCTGTTTCTCCGAAGGCATCGCCAGGAGCCAGAGCTACTTTACTCTCCTCTACCAGAGTTTTACAGAACTCTAAAGACGGCAAACCAAACTCCCGGATATCTATCCACAAATAATATCCCCCCTGAGGCTTGAAAAAGCGAAACCCTCCCTTTTCTAAAAGGCTCACCGCTTTATCCCGGTTACCCCGGTAATAATCTACCATCTTTTCTACTTCTTCCGGAGGTAAATATAGAGCAACTTCTGCTGCTTTTTGAGAAAGATGAGAGGTACAGGCGATAAGATACTCTTCCACTTTAGCTAAGTGTTTAACCAGGTAAAGAGGAGCAACCATATACCCTACTCTCCAGCCAGTCAGGGCATAAGTTTTAGAAAAAGAGAAAATGCTTATCAAATTGTCTTTATTTATGAAAGGAAACATTCCCCGGTGCTCTCCCTCATAAACATATTTCTCATAAGCTTCATCAGAAATAAGCAAAAGCCCGTATTCCTCTGTCAGTTGAGCTAATTGGCGAAGAGTTTCCTCAGGAAACACTACCCCCACAGGGTTAGAAGGGGAATTGATGAGTATCATTTTAGTGCGAGAGGTAATCAAACTTTCTATTTCTTCTCGATCGGGTAGGAAACCATTTTCCTCCCGGAGGTGATATCTCTTCATTTTTCCTCCACACAGCTCTACCTGGGAAAAATGGTTGGTAAAACCAGGATCAGGCACTAAAACTTCATCTTGAGGCTCCAAAAGAGAGGAAAAAATCGTTACCGTTCCAAACAAAGAACCAGGAAGAATTATCACCTCTTCTGGTGTCACTTCCCATCCTTTTTCTTTTTTCAAGTGATGGGCAATTTTTTCTCGCAGGCTGGGTATACCCACCGTGGGAGTATATTTGATTTCTCCCTGCCAGTAAAAATCCTGGAGTTTTTCCAAGATGAGGTGGGGAGTGGGGAAATGAGGTTCTCCCATCTCTAAACGGATAACTTCCGGGTCGCGGAGGGCTATCTCCATTAGCTCTCTTATTCCCGAGCGAGGTAAATTAGCTATTCTTTCAGGGATATCTACCATTTTAGGATCTCCTCAAAAAGGTTTTTCGGGAACTTTTTCCCAATCGGCTAAAAATTGATCAATTCCAACATCGGTGAGAGGATGCTTGATTAGCTTAGATATGACAGGAAAAGGAATGGTGGCTACGTGAGCTCCCAGCCGTGCTGCCTCCACTACATGCATGGGGTGGCGAATGGAAGCCACAATTACCTGAGTAGTGATATCGTAATTACGAAAAATCTGTAAGATATCAGCCACCAGGCGCATGCCATCGCTTGATATGTCATCTAATCTTCCCACAAAAGGACTGACATAGGTGGCTCCTGCTTTGGCAGCCATAAGTGCTTGCAGAGGATTAAAAACCAAGGTGGTGTTTACGCTCACTCCTTCTTGAGAAAGAGCTTTGATAGCTTTCAATCCTTCCGTAGTTATAGGAACTTTTACCACTATATTAGGTGCCCAGCTGGATAGCTCTCTTCCCTCTTTTATCATTCCTTCTGCTTGCAGGCTTACCACTTCAGCAGAAACCGGGCCGGGAACCAGGCTACAAATCTCCATAATCACTTCCCTAAAACCTCTTCCCGTTTTAGAAACTAAAGTAGGATTAGTAGTCACTCCATCTAAAACTCCCAGCTTCAGAGCTTCTTTGATTTCTCCTGTATCGGCAGTATCAATAAAAAATTTCACCTCAGGCCTCCCTTTTCTGTTGATTTACCAGTATTATAAGCTTCTCCCTGGCCTTTATCAATCTACCATAGCGCGGCCAACCACATTTCACATTGACAAGAACTTCTATTCTTGATAAAGAATAACCTGCAGTGTTCTCTATTGTCTTCGTGAGGATCGTATTTTTATATTCCGTGGCGGTCTTCTCTTTATAGAAAAACGAGATTACCTGCCGCCACGGGATAGCAATGGTATTGTATTTTTCTGTTTTCAAGGTAATGCAGAGGCCTTTACCCGGAAGGAACATCTTAACAAACCCCTCAGGGTGCTATAATCTATTTAACTTATTATCTCAAAAGAGAGGAGCTCATAATATGGGAAGTGTAAAAGACTTAATAGTTCTTTCTTCTCCACATGAGGAAAAACCGGGGAGAGGGAAATTTATTTTTTCTGATCGGTATTCAGTATTCGATTGGGGGGAGATGCCCGACCATATCCCTCTAAAAGGTGCTTCCTTATGTTTAATAGGAGCCTACTTTTTTGAACAACTAGAGAGAGCCGGATTCTTAACTCATTACCAGGGAATAGAAGAAGAGGGAAAAAACAAGAGGCTATTTGAGTTAAAAAATCCTGCTAATGAAATGGTAGTTTCTTTAGTGAGGATTATCCAGCCTCCTGAAATAGAAGGGAAATACGACTATAACATCTACCAGGGAATAAGGGGGAATTTTTTAATTCCTTTTGAATTCATATATCGTAATTCTCTACCTGCAGGTTCTAGCTTACGCAAAAGATTAGAAAGAGGGGAAGTAAAATTAAAAGATTACGGATGGGATAGGATTCCTGCTCCAGAGGAAAGATTGTCACCACCCGTTGTAGACGTTTCTACCAAATTAGAAGAGCAAGACCGTTATCTAAGCTGGCAAGAAGTAGAAGAGACAGGCATATTACAAAAGGAAGAAATAGAAGAAATTCGTCGAACAGTTCTTGCTATAGATGGCTTGATAACTAAAGAAGTAGAAAGGATAAACCTGAAAAACGAGGATGGAAAAATAGAACTGGCTTTCGATAAAGATAGAAACTTAATGGTGGTAGATGTGGTAGGGACTCCTGATGAGAGCCGTTATACCTTCCGGGGGATACATCTTTCTAAAGAGATCGCCAGAGAGTTTTATCGGAAAACTTCCTGGTTTGAAGAAGTAGAAAAAGCTAAGCTTCAGAATCCAGTGGGCTGGAGAGGTTTGGTGAAAGCAAGTCCTCCACCTCTACCCTCTTCTCTTGTGCAACTGATAAGCTGGGTGTATCAGCGAATAGCTATGGATCTTACAGAAAGAAATTGGTTCTCAGATGTGCCTTCTTTAGAAGAAATTGGAGAAAGAATTAGTCAGGAGCTTCTTATTTGACATAAGAAAAGAGAGAAAGTAAAATAATCAAGGGAATAAACATTGATGTGCGCCCGTAGCTCAAAGGACAGAGCGGCGGTCTCCTAAACCGCAGGCTGAGGGTTCGAATCCCGCCGGGCGCACCAAAGCTTCACAGAGCTATTTTCGCCTTCTCTACCCTCTCTAAAAACCCCCGAGTCCGATGACTATAAATCTACTCCCAGAAAGAGGCGATTTCTGTGGGGCAGGTAGTAAAACTTCCGCAACTCGAAAGCTGGGAAAATTTCTTGGAGCTATTTCTGTTTGAAAAAAAAGCTGAAGGAAGAGCTCCGAGAACTATCCACGATTACAAAGCTCACATTACCAGCTTTTTTAAACGCTTTCCTGATGCTCTCTTCTCTCTAAGTTCACAACTTCCCCGCCTCCGAAAGTGAAATAATGGAGGGTTAGCCTCTCTTTCCCCTCCTTAGAATGGGTGTAAGATATAGCGCTCCCACTTTTTCTCTATCGCTCCTCTTTAAATAAAAACCCGTGAAGAAAGCTCTTTTTCTTCCCAGAGGCAAGCTGCTATTCTCTTCTTGCAGATATAATAGCGAGTTAAGGGAGAGATGTAGAAAGAATGGTTTCTGAATATATCCTGATTGGCTCATTCTCGTAACTCAAGTCGTAGATATATTAGCTAAGGGAGCTTCCTTCTCTAAAATAGGGGTGGTAAAGGAAAAAGCCACTTTCTCCTTTCTTTTTTTCTCTAAAGCTTTCCAGAGAACTCCAATTGTAGCCCCCCTCTCCTCACTCTTCTCTCTCAGTTTTTAAGTAGCTGGCAGGCGGTGATGGAGGTCAGTTCCTCCGCTCACCCGGGAAATGACATCCACCCAGGTTCTCGCTTCCCTCTCACAGGTTTCTCCTCCTGCCACATAGCCGGGTTAATGGAGAGGTGAAATAGAAATTACTAAAAAGGGAGAGTAGAAATTTTCACTTTTTCTTCGTTTACCCGATGGATAACCTCATAATCTCCCACTGGGGCAAGAGGCACTTGAAGACTCAAAAGACACACTTCTTTTTCCTCTTCCGGGCGAATTAAAGAACCGGAAGAGGAAAGCGCTCTAGCCTGGAGGGAGAAGATGCCTCCTGCAGGGCTCACAATCGACGCCCAGATAAGAGCATTAAGTAGAGGAACATTCAATAATAATTTGTGCGATTGCTTATAGTTTTGAGCACCACCAGAAAATCTTTTTAAGAATCTCTCAAACCCCTGGCAAAATCTTCTGCTCTTTTAAGGTCCTGTTCATCGGGTCTACCTTTATTTATCCCACCGATTAATTTTAACAGTCCGAAAGTATCCCATCCCCGGCAAGAAAATTCTCCAGCGATGGTAAAACCCCGCACCACTAATTTCTCCTTTATTAACCTATGATTTCTCTTGATATTCTTCTCTCCTGTGCCACTGGTGGAGAAAATAAATGCCTTTTTGTTTCCTAAGGAAGGCAGGCTATCAACAACGCTCAATAAATCTCTGTGATGTTTCCCGTAGTAAATGCCCGAACCAAAACCAACTAAATCATATTCTGCAACCGTATTTATATCTAATTCCTCTGGCTTTACTAACTTTGCCTCCAGAACATCGGCAATTACTTCAGCAACTTTTTGGGTATTACCATGGTGAATTGACTTACAAATGATTAATGTTTTCATTTTCATTGCTCCCCTTCCTTATACAGTTTTTTCTCAATCCCGGAGCTACTATCGCCCTCAACTTATTGCTCCCCTATCAGCCTTAAAATCTCGCATGTCATAGATATGACGGTACTTTTGCCAGCGCCACCGGGGCCTGAAAGCTCGAATATTTCGTCTTCCTAAACTTCAAATGGCCCATACCCCCATATCACCGTAATGCTTTATAAGCTTTTTTTTGATTCTATCATTAACCTTGCTCCCGGACAAAAACTTTCATACTATCGTTTATTTTCTTTCTATATTAACCACACCATTATCGGTGCTGACTTTTATCTTCGGTCCACCACCACCCACAGAGCCGGTATGAGTGTGACCTTGTCGGTCCAGAGGAAAATCTGCGCTAACCTTTCCATTTTCCACAGTAACTTCTAATTCAGCTGCAA
>Ga0208938_1000192_pt1 | contig 55911 bp, 44 predicted proteins | sample AD_UKC125_MetaG_FD_184434 | JGI IMG/M metagenome (GOLD analysis project Ga0208938, IMG submission 184434) | Active sludge microbial communities of municipal wastewater-treating anaerobic digesters from USA - AD_UKC125_MetaG (SPAdes) (version 2) | ecosystem: Engineered > Bioreactor > Anaerobic >... | reverse complement strand
ACGCACCAGTGGCGCTCCGCCAATCGAGCCACTCGCACACCCGACGCGACAGCGCGCGGCGGGATATCTCCGGCACCGACACCACCTCCTCCCGGATCCGCTCCAGGATGTCGAGAGAAAACTCCTGCCCGCAGATCCGCATGACCATACAATACGGCTCCACGGCGACGGAGTCAAGTGTGTGTTACGGTCAGGGTAGTGTGGGAGTGAAGGGCCGCGAAGTTTCTTCCTATCCCGATTAGCCACCAGCGAGGTTGATCGCATGTACGCCCTGCGTTTCCTGCTGCTCTGCGGCCCATGGCTGTTGCTCGTTGCTTGTACCGGTCTCCCGGAAGGGATCACCCCGGTCAGTCACTTTCAACTTGATCGCTACCTCGGCAAGTGGTACGAGATAGCCCGCCTCGACCATTCCTTCGAGCGTGGTCTCAGCGATGTCTCCGCACAGTATCGCCTGCAGCCCGATGGCAGCGTCGAAGTGATCAATCGCGGTTACAGCGCCGAAAAGGAAACCTGGAAGGAAGCTGTCGGCAAGGCGTTCCTGATCGGCGAGGCGACGCAGGGGTCCTTGAAGGTTTCGTTCTTCGGGCCCTTCTACGGCGGCTACCACATCGCGGCGCTCGACGAGCACAACTACCGCTGGTCACTGGTCGTCGGTCCCAGCCGAGATTATTTGTGGATACTCTCCCGCGAGCGCAGCCTGCCAACCGGGGTCCGCGAGCAACTGCTGACCAAGGCCAGGGAACTCGGGTTCGACACCAGCCGACTGATCTGGGTAGCCCAGAACCGACCGGAATAGAGTTGCAGAATCCGACAAAAGGAGCATTCGACATGACAGGTACGTACCACCCTGGAATCGATACCCGCACACGCGTACCGATGACCGTGCAGTGTGGCAGCGGGAGCCTCCTGCCATGAGTGGCTTCGAAAACTACGGTCGGGAGATGGCCGAACTCGATCGGGAAATCGTTCATTACGCTGCCATTTGCGGTGTCGACCCCGCCGATCCGACGGCAGTGAAAACCTGCATTGAGGAACCGCACGCGACCTGGGCAGCAGACAAAGCACGGCAATCGCTGCGCGGCCTGCTGATGTTGCGCCTCAAGCTGGAAACCGAGATGCTGGAGCAGGGCCTGTCACCGGGCAGCCTTGGGAGCAAGTAACCCACCGATGGCGAACGGGTGCCCGGCGACGCCGTTTCTGCCGCCGCGGCAGCAACCAACCGGCCAATGGTCGTCGCAGTTCGCCCGCAGGTTGCCCGAAGACAGTTGAAACACCAGCCACGAACGCCTTCGGCCGTGCTTTGTCGAACCTCAATCGACTTCCAGGAGTGAACCATCATGTCATGCAAATCCCGCTTTCTCGCAGGCCTTGGCCTTTCCGTCGGACTCCTCGTTGCAGGTTGCAGCACCACCGAGGAAAAACCGATGGTGGTCGCGGCAACACCTGTTCCAGCACTGGTCGCCCTGCCCTACGACCAGGCAGTGCGCAAGGCCGCACAGGACCTGCTGGCCAATGCCAACCTGGCCAAGGACCAACGCTATACCATGATCGTCGATCCCCTGGTGGACGGTAACAGTGGCATGCAGACCGAGGCGACTGCAGCGATGGAACAATCCGTGGTGCAACTGGTGAAAGCGGATTATCAGCAGGTAGACGTCAAGCGTTTCAGCAGTGAAAGTGTCTCGGCACTTCCGTTGCTGATGGTCGGTACCTTCACGCCCATCAACCTGCAGGGAAAGGCTGATGGTGAACGGGATGCCTACCGTATCTGTTTCGCCCTTGCTGACCTGAAAACCGGCAAGATCATCAGTAAGGGTCTGGCGCGCTCGCTTCCCGACGGGTTCGACCCGACACCCCTCGCGTTCTTCCGGGAAATGCCCGTGTGGTCGAAGGACGCGGCGGTTGAAGGCTATGTCAAGACCTGCCAGGGAACCAAAGCGGGCGACTCGATCAATCCCGCCTATATTGACTCCGTGCTGGCCGCGTCGACGATCAGCGAAGCGCTGGCGGCGTATCAGGCCAAACGCTACAAGGACTCGCTCGCCCTCTACGAAGCGGTGCTGAAGAATCCCGCAGGCAAACAGGCGCGCGTCTATATCGGCATTTACCTCAACAACCAGAAACTGGGACGCAAGCAAGCGGCCATGCAGGCTTTTGGGCGCCTTGTGGAAATGGGCCTGGCAACCGACCGACTGGCCGTCCAGTTCAACTTCAAGCCCGGGGCGACCGCGTTCACCCAGGATCAGCAGCCCTACGCCCAGTGGTTGACGGAGATTGCCAAGCAATCGCAGCGTCAGACGGCATGCATCGAAGTCGCAGGACACACGCGGCGAGGGACCTCCGAGCAGATGGATGAACGCCTTTCCCTGCAACGTGCCGAGTTCGTCAGGCAAAAGATCGGCTCGGTCAATCCCGGCTTTGCCAAGCGCTCCGTGGCCAAGGGTTATGGTTCGCAACGCGCCGTCGTAGGTACCGGCAAGGGCAACGATTCCGATGCCCTGGACCAGCGCATCGAGTTCAAGAAAGTTTCCTGCTGATTCTCCGCGCAGTCCCCATGCCTCAGGAATCCTGGCATCCGCCGAGGGCGCTGCTCGTACTACTCCTCTGCTCGCTGCTGAGCGGGCTGCTGCTTGCCGGTGCGAGCGGCGCGCAGGAAGCAACCCCCAGCCTGCGCCTGGAAACCGGTGCGCATGTCGCACCAATCCGCGCGACGAGCATGGACCGCGATGGCCGCTATGTGGTCACGGCGTCGGAAGACAAGACCGCGCGCGTCTGGGATGCCATCAGCGGTTCGCTGCTGACAGTGTTCAGGCCGCCTTCCGCAGCCGGAAACGACGGCAAACTCTATGCTGTGGCGATGACCCCGGACGGGTCGGCGTTTGCCGCGGCAGGCTGGTCGTCGAACAATGAGCTCTATCTGGTGCGACGCAGTGATGGCCAGATCATTCACCGCATTTCCGGGCTCCCGGACGTGCTCACCCATCTGTCGTTTTCTCCAGACGGCACAATGCTCGTTGCCGGGCTATGGGGAGGACAGGGGGTGCGCCTGTTTCTTGGCACCGACGGCTGGAGCAGCGCACGCGAGTTGCAGGGCGATGCCGATTACAGCGACGAGGTCAACGCCGCGGCCTGGTCTCCGGACGGCAAGTCCCTGATCGTCAGCAGCGCCGACGGTTTCCTGCACGCTTACGAAGTCACCAGCAAAGGCCTCAAGTCACTGTCACGGGGCACCCTGGTCAACACCGGGATACCTTTCGGGCTGGCTTTTTCACCCGACGGGCAGAGTCTGGCGGTGGGTACCGCCGACCAGGGCAACATCGCCCTGCTCGACGCCAGAACACTGAAACAGAAGAAGCAGCTCTCGCCGGCCCAGGCCGGACTGTCTCGAAGTCTCAGCGTCGTCGCCTGGTCGGCCGACGGCAAACGGATCTACGCGGCGGGAACCTGGACTACGGGCAAAGGCCAGTTTGCCCTGTGCGTCTGGCCTGACGCTGGCATGGGCACGCCCGCTTCGGTGATCCCCCTGTCCAGCAACACGATTACCACGCTGCACGCCACGCGCGACGGTCGCCTGCTGTATGCCTCCGCCGATCCCGCGTGGGGAATCCTGGCCGCCGACGGACAACCGCTGCTCGGTATCGGCAACAACCTGCTTGACTTCCGCAATCTGCGCAGCCGCTTCCGGCTCGCGGGCGACGCCAGCGGCGTGGCTTTCCGTGATGCACGCCCTGCTGGCGCCGGCGAAGCGTTCGATATCCGTCAATTGGCTTGGGCAAAACCCGGCAAGGAGTGGCAAGCACCAAGAACGATGTCCGGCAAGACCAACATCGACAACTGGTTCGAGCGGCAACGGCCGTTGATCAACGGCAAGGCGCTCACTCTCGATGCCGGAGAGTGGTCACTCTCGGCCAGCGTCTCGCGCGACGGCGAACACGTTGCCGTGGCAACGAACCACAAGCTGCATCTCTATGATCGCAATGGTCGCGAGTTGTGGCGCTCTGCTGCGCCCGCCACGCCCTGGCAGATCAACATCAGTGACGACGGGCGCTGGATCGTCGCCGCCTTCAGCGATGGCACGCTGCGCTGGTACCGACAACAGGATGGGAGCGAGCAACTCGCCCTCTTCCCGCACGCTGACGGACGCCGCTGGGTCATGTGGACCACCAGCGGCCACTTCGCCGCCAGCCCGGGGGGAGAAGGTCTGGTCGGCTGGCAGGTCGAGCGTGGACCAGCACAGGCGGCAGATTTTTTTCCGGTATCGCGCTTTCGCGCCGAATATTACCGGCCAGAACTGATCGCCGAGGTCATTGGCAAAGGCATTGGCAAGGCCACGCCCACAGCACTCGCCGACAGCGGCGTGCGTCCAACCAGCGGCAAGACGATTCTCGAGCGACTGCCGCCGACGGTTCGGATCCTTTCACCCGATGCCCAGAGCATCGCCAGGGACAGCGAGGTCAAGCTGCAGGTTGCCGTCCGCGCACCGGAAGACGCCCCGGTAACGCAACTGCGCGCGCGCGTCAATGGGCAACTGGTAACGCTGCCAGCGCTTTCTGCGCTGAGGAGTTCACGCAGCAAGAACAGCGGCGAAAGCATCTTCGAGGTACCGATTTCCCTGCCGGCACTGGATGCGCAGATCCTGTTGTTCGCCGAAAACAGGCATGGCGTATCTTCGGAAGCCGCATTGACCGTCAAGAGACCGCCAACCGAGCTGCCCAAGGAACAGAGCCTGGCCACGCTGAGTACGTTCGCCGGCCAGTCGGACCCCGCCGGCGTGGACCTTCGACCGAACCTCTACGTGCTCGCCATCGGCGTCAGCAAATACCAGGATCCATCGATCCAGCTCGAGTTCGCCGCCAAGGACTCCACCGATCTGTCGAATTTTCTCAAGACACAGGAGGGCGGACTGTACCGCAAGGTTTCCGTCCGCCTGCTGACTGACAGCGGCGCAAAGCGCGACGATGTCCTCGATGGCCTGGAATGGATACGCCGCGAACTGACAGCAAGAGACGTGGCCATGGTGTTCATCGCCGGACACGGCGTCAATGATTCCGACAGCACGTATTACTTCCTGCCACAGGACGTCAACATCAAATCATTGAAACGCACCGGTGTGATCTTCACGGAGATCCGCAACACGCTCGTTTCCTTGCCCGGCAAGGCGATGTTCTTCATCGATACCTGCCATGCCGGCAACGTGCTGGGAACCGGTACGCGTGCGCTGCGCATGGATACCACCGCGGTGGTCAACGAATTGTCGAGCGCCGACAACGGGGTCATCGTCTTCGCCGCGGCCACCGGACGCCAGTACGCGCAGGAATCATCAGACTGGGGCAATGGCGCGTTCACCAAGGCCATCCTCGAAGGGCTGCGCGGCCAGGCGGACTACAACAAGTCCGGCCGCATCACCCACAAGATGCTCGACCTCTACGTCTCTGAACGGGTCAAGAGCCTCACCGAGGGGGCGCAGTCGCCAGTCACTATCGTGCCCAGTGGCGTGCCCGACTTCCCGCTCGTACTCGGCAAGCGCTAGGGGCCGGTGCGCCCCCTGCCGGAAACCAGGTGGAGGGAAGTTCTGGAGGGTCGGGCCGAAGGCATTGCTGCAACCTTCGATTGCATGTCGGGTCGCGCTACGTGATGCGCATGCGCAGATTACCCCATTGCCCGTCGAAAAGCCCTTCGATGGGCTTGAAGTTGGCCTTGTAGGCCATCTTCCGACTGTCACGAATCCAGTAACCCAGATACAGGTAAGGCAGCCGGTTGGCAACACACTGGGCAACCTGCCAGACGATGTTGTAGGTACCGAAACTGGCCGGCTGCAGTTGCGGATCGTAGAAAGTATAGACCGAGGACAACCCATCGCTCAGGACATCGAGGATGCTGACCATGCGCAGCACGCCGTTGTCGGTAAACTCGATCAGTCGAGTGTCCACCCGACTCTGCAGCAGGAAATGCGTGTATTGTTCGTGGCTGTCCTGGTCCATGCCGCCGCCGGCGTGTCTTGCCGCCTGGTAACGCAGGTAGAGCCGGTAGTGATCCTCACGGAAGCTGAGTGGCCGCTCGCGCGCCTGCAGGCTGGCATGCAGCCTGATGCTGCGCCGCTGGCTGCGATTTGGCTGAAACAGGTCGACCGGCAGCCGCACCGGAACGCAAGCCTGGCAGTCGTCGCATTTCGGCCGGTAGGTGAAGACGCCGCTGCGGCGAAAACCGCTGCGCACCAGTTCGCCATAGACCTCGGCATTGATCAGATGGCTCGGCGTGGCAACCTGTGAGCGCGCACGTTCGCCCGGCAGGTAGCTGCAGGTGTAGGGTGCGGTGGAATAGAACTGCAACAGCGAAAAGGGCAGTTCCGAGTCGTTGAGCCGCGACATCGACCTAAGTCCAGGGTTGGCTGGCGCCGTCGGTCGGCCATCGGCCTGGTTGCCAGGCAGCGACCACCAACGCGCGCAGGCGGACCAGAAATACAGCGCGTGGAATCTCCCGCGCTCCGAGCGAGGCCAGATGCGGAGTATTCATCTGGCAATCTATCATGCCGAATCCCTCATCTTCAAGGAAACGCACAAGATGCGCAGCGGCGACCTTTGAAGCCTCCGAAACCTGCGAGAACATCGACTCCCCGTAGAACATGCGACCAATCGCCAGGCCGTACAAGCCACCCACGAGTTTGCCATCAAGCCAGGTTTCCACCGAGTGGGCAATGCCAAGCTGGAACAGCGTCCAGTAGGCGTGCTGCATGTCGGGCGTGATCCAGGTACCGACCTGACCGGCACGCGGCGTCTCGGCGCAGCCCCGGATGACTGCCGCAAAGTCGCTGTCGAGTTTCACTTCGAAACGACCGGAACGTAAACTGCGGCGCAGTGAACGCGAGATCCGGAACTCCTGCGGGAGGAGCACCATGCGTGGATCCGGACTCCACCAGAGAATGGGCTCGCCCGACGAGTACCACGGGAAGATGCCACGCTGGTAGGCGTCGAGGAGGCGCGGTGCAGACAGGTCACCACCGGCACAAAGCAGGCCGTTCGGCTCGGGCAGTGCCCGCTCCAGCGGCGGAAAGGGTGCGGTGTGTTCGAGCCAGGGAATCATCGATGGAACTGTATGGATTGGGTGCTCGCCTGGAAGCCTCGGGCCGGGGTCTTGAAGGCGACGACGTGATCGACATCGAGGCGGATGCCGATTCTTTCGCCGATGGCGTGATTGTGATGTGACGGCACCAGTGACAACACCTCGACGCCGCTGCCCAGGCGCAAGGTGTAAAGAATCTCCGCGCCGCGAAAAGCTTTGTGCCGGACTTCCGCGCGCATCTCGCTCTGGTCATCGTGGACGATATCATCCGGGCGCAACAACACTTCGACGCCGCAACCCTGACCACAGGCCTCGCACCCCTGGCTGCATTCGAGTGGCAAGCGGGACTGCAACACACCCAGTTCGACTTCGACACTGCAATCGTCGATGACCATACCGGGCAGAAAAACCCCCTGACCGACGAAGTCGGCGACGAAGCGATTCGCTGGCTGGTGGTACAGGCGGTACGGGTTGTCCCACTGCTGGATGATACCGTCGGACATGACGCCGATTTCGTCGGCCATGGCAAAAGCCTCGTGTTGATCATGGGTGACCAGGACGGCGGTAATGTTCTGGCGCTTCAGGATCTCCCGCACTTCCAGCGACAAGCGCTCGCGCAGGTCAACGTCGAGATTTGAAAAGGGTTCGTCAAGCAGGATCAGTTGTGGGCGCGGCGCCAGCGCACGCGCCAGCGCGACGCGCTGCTGCTGACCACCGGAGAGTTCGTGCGGGTATTTTTTGTCCTGGCCAGCCAGTCCCACCACGGCCAGCAGTTCACTGACCCGCCCCAGACGCTGCTCGCGCACAAATCCTGCCAGACCAAAGCCGACGTTGGCTGCCACCGTCAGGTGCGGGAACAGGGCGTAATCCTGAAAAACCATACCAATCTGCCTCTGTTCGGGAGGCAGGCGACGCTCAGGGTTGCTGACCGTGCGGCCCTGCACGCGGATCTCGCCGGCGGCAATACCCTCGAAGCCGGCAATGCAGCGCAGCAGAGTCGTCTTGCCACAGCCTGACGGCCCGAGCAGACAGGCGATGTCGCCGGTCTCGACGCGAAAACTGACGCCGTCGACGACCGTATGCGATCCATAACGCTGGACGATTCCTTCCAGTTCGAGGTGTGCCATCAGCTCCCGGTCATCCGGTGCTACGGGTGGAAAAGGACTGGTGCCCGTCGTAGTCGCGAGTAGCCGGCAGGAAAACCAGACTTGTCAATTATAATTCTCATTTATCCGACAAACCATGATCAGTCTGCGTCTCCATCCTCTCCTCGCTATTGCCGCTGCCGTGGCGGCGCTGGTCGGGCTGCCGGTGGCCAGCGTGCTGGCCAATGTCTTCAGCGGCGGTACCGGCGCGACCTGGTCGCATCTGGCCACGACGGTGTTGCCGGAATATGTGGCCAATACGCTGCTGCTGTGCCTTGCCGTCGGTCTGGGCGTCGCCGTCGTCGGCGTGGCCACAGCCTGGCTGACCACCATGCATGACTTTCCGGCGCGACGGGTTTTCGAGTGGGCTCTGGTCCTGCCGATGGCCATGCCAGCGTATGTGATGGCTTACGTGTACACCGACTTTCTGCAGTTTGTCGGCCCCCTGCAGAGCCTTCTCCGCGAGAGCTTCGGCTGGAGCAAGGCCGACTACTGGTTTCCGGAGGTTCGCAGTCTCGGTGGTGCCATAGTCATGTTCATCTTCGTCCTCTATCCCTACGTTTATCTGCTGACCCGCACGGCCTTCATCGAGCGCACCGGCGGCATGCTCGAAGCTTCGCGCACCCTTGGTCTCGGGCCATGGTCGGGCTTCTTTCGGGTCTCGCTGCCATTGGCCAGGCCGGCGCTGGCCGCCGGTGCGACACTGGCCCTGATGGAAACCCTCGCTGACTACGGCACGGTCTCCTATTTCGGCGTGCAAACCTTCACGACGGGCATCTATCGTGCCTGGTTTTCACTCGGCGATCGTATTGCCGCCGCGCAGCTGGCGGCGGCGCTTCTGGCTTTCGTCATGCTGCTGCTGGTGTTCGAACAGCGCTCGCGCGGCCGCGCCCGCTTCAACAACACGAGCGGCCGCCATCGCCATAGCTGCCATCGTTTGGCAGGTTGGCGCGCCTGGCTGGCCACCGGAACGTGCGCGCTACCGCTGGGTATCGGCTTCCTGCTGCCGGCGTACCTTCTGCTGCGTCTGGCGCTGCAGAGCGACGGCGATTCGCAGTTCAGCGCGCATTTCATGGCTCTGGCGCGCAACAGTTTCCTGCTCGCTGGTCTGACGGCGGTCCTGGCGGTGGCCCTGGCCCTGTTGCTGGCATATAGTGCGCGTCTGTCACGCGGGCTGCTGGCGCCGATGCTCAATCGCCTGGTCGGGCTCGGTTACGCCGTTCCCGGGTCGGTAATCGCTGTCGGCGTGCTGATTCCCGTGACGCGCCTCGACCAGTGGTTGGCCGGGCAATGGCAGGACTGGTTCGGAGAAAACCCGGGCCTGCTGCTCACCGGTGGCATTGCCGCGCTGGTCTACGCCTATCTGGTGCGCTTTCTGGCGGTCGCCTTGCAGTCGGTAGGCAGCAGTCTGGCCAGAATCACCATCAACATGGACGATGCGGCGCGCAGTCTCGGTGCCGGGCAGGTAGCGACATTGCAGCGGGTACACCTGCCGATCCTGCGCAGCAGCCTGTTCACCGCTGGTCTGCTGGTGTTCGTCGACGTCATGAAGGAGTTGCCGGCAACCCTGGTGATGCGCCCCTTTGATTTCGACACGCTGGCCACACAGGCCTATACCCTCGCTTCCGATGAACGTCTGGCCGAGGCCGCCAGCGTCTCCCTGGCAATCGTCACTGTTGGTCTCCTGCCCCTGATCGTGCTCTCACGGCAGATCTCGCGCCGTCGCCGCGGATGATCGCCCTGCACGCGACCCGATGATCGGACGTCAACGATAGCCGGCACGGTCGAAAATGATCTGCGCTTTGGCACGATACATCGCCAGCGATCCCACCGGCAGGGTGTCTGCCTTGAACTTGCCGAGCGCTTCAAGCGCCGAATTGGACACCTTGACCCCGGCCACCACCGGCCATTCGTTGTTGCCGTCGGCAAAATAGCGCTGCGCCTCGTCGCTCGCGAGATATTCCAGGAACTTCACCGCCGCCTCCTTGTGCGGCGCCGTTTTCAGCACGCCACCGCCGGAGACGTTGATATGCGTACCGCTGCCTTGCTGGTCAGGCCAGACAACAACGATTTTCTCCATCGTCTTGTGGTCCTCGGGCTTGTCCGAACGCATCAGGCGCGCCAGGTAATAGGTATTGGCGAGGGCCACCGCACACTCGCCGGCAGCCACCGCCCGGATCTGATCGGTATCGCCGCCCTTCGGCGGACGAGCGAAATTGGCCGCCACGCCGCGCGCCCACTCTTCAGCCTTGGTCTCGCCCTGATGGGCGATGATCGAAGCCAGCAGCGACAGGTTATAGGGATGGGAACCCGAGCGCGAGCAGACCTTGCCTTTCAGCCGGGGATTGGCCAGGTCGCTGTAGGTGCGCAACTCCTCGGGTTTGACTGCACCTTTGGCATAGATGATGACGCGCGCGCGCAGCGAGAAGGAGAACCAGTCGCTGGTGCGCAGGTGCGCAGGGATGCGCGCCTCGAGCAGCGACGACCTGACCGGCGCGAGCAGACCCAACTCGTGCGCGGCCGCGAGGCGAGCCGCGTCGACCGTCAGCAGAACGTCAGCCGGGCTGTTGGCCGCCTCGTTCCGGATACGCTCGAGCAACTCGTCTTCCTTGCCCTCGATACGCTTGATGGCAATCCCGGTCTGCCGGGTGAAGCCAGTGTACAAGGCCTCATCCGTCTGGTAATGGCGAGCCGAGTAGAGATTCAGTACTCTTTCCTGTGCCTGCGCACCGGTCAAGGTGACGGTAGCAAGCAACAGAGCGAAAAGCGAAGGGGAAGGGGAAGATTTCATGACCATGCCTCCAGTTATCAAAATGAGAATTGCTGTCGCAAATCCGCATGATAGCCGGCACCATCATTTTTGTAAATGCGAATCGTTCGCGATAAAAATACAAAAAAGACGACGCAGTGCGTCGTCTTCGGGCTCAATACAGCCTGCAGGTCAGCGTGAAAACAACCGACGCGCACCGTTGTAGCGCTGAATCCAGTAGCTTTGGCGCATGTCTTCGACACGGACTTCGGCGCCGGTACGCGGCGCGTGCATGAAGCGGTTGTCGCCGAGATAAATACCTACATGCGAAAAAGCGTGCCGCATGGTGTTGAAGAAAACGAGGTCGCCTGCCTTCAGTTCGTGACGGTCGATCACCGCCCCGACCTCGCTCTGCTCCCTGGCACTGCGCGGAAGCAATATCCCCATGGCTTCCTTGAAGACGAGCTGGACGAAGCCGCTGCAGTCAAGACCGGTATCCGGGTTGGTGCCACCGAAGCGATAGTTGATGCCGATCAGTTCGAAGCCCTTGAGGATCAGATCCTGTGCGCTGCTGGTGTAGCGCTCCAGCAACGATGGCTCGTCAAGCGACTGCTGCTCGCTGGCATGGGACAGGCCGACCCCGGAACAAGCAATCAGGGCAGCGCTTAGAAGTGCGGTAAGAGTGTGTTTTCTGAGCATAGGGACGAAATTTATGTGAAAAATGTCACGCTGTAAACCCCCTATCGCACAGCAGGTGCGGCATAAAACACCTCAACAGTTGATCGCAAGACCATAACTTAATGACGATATTGACAATAAATTGCTGGCTGCAGCTATGTTGCACCGCACATGGGATTGGACGATGGAACGCGGTATAGTCTGCCGCCGCAGCGGCTTTCGACTCCAAATGGAGATTCGGCAGTACGCGTGCCACTTTCGCCGAGGCTCAAAAGTGCCGGGGATTGTGTTTATAATCGACGGCCGTTCATGACGCGATGGCTTCTTCCCGTCGTCAATGCGCCAATCCTGTCCATCGCATGGAGTATGCATGAGTCCTTTCAAAGCGTATCTGATCGAGAAAAAGGAAGGTGGGGCAACAGGCAGCCTGGTCACCATGAGCGAGTCGGAACTCGATCCCGGCGAAGTGACCATCCGGGTTGCCTACTCCAGCGTGAACTACAAGGACGCCCTGGCGGCAACCGGCGCTGGGCGAATCATCCGCCGCTACCCCTGTGTCGGTGGCATCGACCTGTCGGGAACTGTCGAATGCAGTACCGACCCTCGCTTCCGAAGCGGTGATGCCGTGCTGGCCACGAGCTTCGACATCGGCGTCGCCCACCACGGAGGCTACGCCGAGTACGCCAGAGTCCCCTCTCAATGGGTAGTCCCGCTGCCCGCAGGGCTTTCGTTGCATGCCGCCATGGCCCTGGGTACAGCCGGATTTACGGCGGCGCTCGGAATCGTGCGCATGGAAGAGAATGGCCTCACGCCGAGCAAGGGCCCGATCATCGTCACTGGCGCGACCGGCGGAGTCGGCAGTCTGGCGATCGACATGCTGGCCGGGCGGGGCTATCAGGTCACCGCCTTCACCGCCAAGGAAACCCAGTCCGATTACCTGAAGGGGCTCGGTGCGACTACGGTCATGCTCCGCTCAGCCGTTGACCCAGCCCGCATACGGCCGCTCGACAAGGCCCTGTGGGCGGGCGCCGTGGACAACCTCGGTGGCGAGGTGCTGGCCTGGATCGTCAGCACCATGCAGCAGGGCGGTACGATCGCCAGCATTGGCCTGGCACTCGACGCGACACTCAACACCACGGTGATGCCCTTCATCCTGCGCGGAGCCTGCTTGCTCGGGATTGATTCGGGTTACATCGGCGAACCGTACCGCAGCGGTGTTTGGCAGCGCCTGGCAGGCGATCTGCGACCGAGACACTTGCAGGGGATGGTGCGCACCATCGGTTTCGACGAACTTCCCGGGGCCTTCGACGCCTACATTCAGGGTCGCGCACACGGCCGCGTGGTCGTCGAAATCGCCGGCGCGTAAGACGCACCCGGCTTGACAGGAATCGCGAGATTCGATGGAGAATCCCAAGCAGCGTCCTCGCATACTGATTGTCGATGCTTCACGGATGGCGCGGGCAACGCTGATCAGTCAGATTCGTGAGCAGTACAACTTTCGCGAGGAGGTCAATGGTGAGTCGGGTTGGCAGGCACTGGTGATCGACCATTCCATCCAATTGGTGATCTGCGCGCTGTCGATGCCGATGCTGGATGGGGACGGTCTGCTGGCAAGAGTCCGCTCTTCCCGGTTGGCCCGCCTTCGTCAGATGCCGGTACTGATGATCGCCAGCGACGACGAAGAAGCCAATGAGCGCGCCCGGGTACTGGGTGCTTCCGACTTCATCAGCAGGGGCATCGGTGCCACCGAACTGCTCGCCCGTATTGCCTCGCTGCTGCAGTTGGCACAGGCGCAGAACGAACTGCGCGAGAGCCCGGAACGTGACGCTCAAAATCCGGTCACGGGCCTACCGACTCGCCGACACATCGAAGTGCAGGCGGCACAGGCCCTGTCGCAGGCCGTCCGGCACGATGGCCCCCTGAGCATCCTGATCATCGGCTTCGACCACTTCGGCGCACTGCGTGAACAACATGGCGACGAGGTGGCCAAGGAGTTGCTCAAACGCCTGGCCAGCATGCTGGTACAAAAAGTACGCAAGGAAGACAGCCTGGGCCACTATTCCGGAAGCGACCTGACTGTGGTTTCGCCAGGTACCCCCTTTCCTGCCTGCGAGTCCTTCGCGAATCGCTTGCGGGAAGCGTTTGCGGTGGCGAACATTGCGGTACATGGGAAGCGTCTCAATCTGTCGGTCAGTATTGGCGTCGCCAATGCCCCGGTCGACCGGCCGGGGTCGGCAGCATCCTTGCTGGGTCTTGCCGGCGAGCGTCTGGTGGCTGCACGACAGGCCGGCGGCAACCGTGTCGTGGCTTGTGGCGACAAACCGTTGAACAAGCTCCCGGTCCCCAGGCTTGGCCATGCTCTCGAACTGATCAGTACCGGCCATGCAAGTGCGGTAATCCCGCACCTTATCGATCTTGGCAAGGAGATACTCCCCTTTCTGGACCTCCTGGAAGGGGAGTTGAAGTTGGGTCTGCCCCTGGCAGACATTAGAAAACGGATGCTTGACCGGGAGCAGGAGATAAAAGACACCCGGCAGGCGTAGTTTCCACTAGTGCAGGTGGGTTCACATTTTTGAAGAGGGAGTCTCATGACGACAATCCAAGAGTTTCACCAGCAATCCATCGAAAATCCGGACGCCTTCTGGGGTGAAGAGGCCAAGAGCATCGACTGGCACAAACCGTTTACGCAGGTCCTCGATTTTTCTCGCCCGCCATTTGCCAAGTGGTTCGTTGGCGGCGAAACCAATCTTTGCTACAACGCGATCGACCGTCACGCGGCCAAGCGCCCGAATGACCGCGCGCTGGTATTCATCTCCACCGAGACGGACCAGGAAGTCGTCTATTCGTTTGCCGAACTCAAGACTGAAGTGATGCGCATGGCCGCGATCATGCAGAGCCTGGGCGTCGGCAAGGGCGACCGGGTTCTGGTGTACATGCCGATGATCGCCGAGGCCATGTTCGCCATGCTGGCCTGCGCACGCATTGGTGCGATCCACTCAGTCGTTTTCGGCGGCTTTGCGTCCGGATCGTTGGCCACGCGTATCGACGACGCCACGCCGAAACTGGTGGTCTCCTCGGATGCCGGCATGCGCGGCGGCAAGGCAGTACCCTACAAGGGCCTGCTCGACGAGGCGATCGCCCTGGCTGAACACAAGCCTGCCAACGTACTGATGGTCGACCGTGGTCTCGACAAGAACTTCAACAAGGTCGCCGGTCGCGACGTCGACTACGCGACGCTGCGAGCGCAGTTCATGGACGCCGACGTGCCGGTAACCTGGCTGGAATCCTCAGAACCGTCCTATATCCTGTACACCTCCGGCACCACCGGCAAACCGAAAGGGGTGCAACGCGACACCGGCGGCTACGCCGTCGCGCTTTCCTCCTCGCTCAAGTACATCTTTTGCGGTGGCGAGGGTGAAACGTTTTTTGCGACGTCGGACATCGGTTGGGTCGTGGGACACTCCTACATCATCTACGGCCCGCTGATCGGTGGCATGTGCACAATCATGTACGAGGGCACACCGCTGCGCCCGGACCCCGGAATCTGGTGGCAAATCGTCGAAAAATACAAAGTCAGTGTCATGTTCTCGGCACCGACCGCCGCGCGCGTGCTCAAGAAACACGACAACGCCTTCATGCACAAGTACGACCTGTCGAGTCTCAAGCATCTGTTTCTCGCTGGCGAACCGCTCGACCAGCCGACGCACGAGTGGATCATGGGCGAACTCGGCCTGCCGGTCATCGACAACTACTGGCAAACCGAAACCGGCTGGCCGATCCTGTCGGCCATGCCGGGCGTCGAGAAGACGGAAATCCGCTTCGGAACGCCGAGCTTCCCGGTCTACGGTTACAACCTCAAGATCTTCCGCGAAGACGGCACGGTTTGCGACCCCGATGAAAAAGGCATCGTCGGCATCCTGCCGCCCCTGCCACCGGGTTGCCTGTCAACCGTCTGGGGCGACGACGCACGCTTTGTCTCGACCTACTTTTCGCTGTTCCGCGAACCCCAGGTCTATTCCTCTTTCGACTGGGGCATCAAGGACAAGGACGGGTATCACTACATCCTCGGCCGCACCGACGACGTGATCAATGTGGCCGGACACCGTCTGGGCACCCGCGAAATCGAGGAAGCCATCCAGGGACATTCGGCGATTGCCGAAGTCGCCGTGGTCGGCGTTGCCGATCAACTGAAGGGGCAAATGCCGATGGCCTTTGCGGTGGTGAAGAATGTCGACAGCATCGCGACGCCGGAACTGGTGGCGGCGCTCGAGAAGCAGGTCATGAAGCAGGTCGATGACAGCCTCGGGGCAATCGCCCGTCCAAGCCGCGTACACTTCGTCACCGTGCTGCCGAAGACCCGCTCCGGCAAACTGCTGCGGCGCTCGATCCAGGCCCTCGCGGAAGGCCGCGACCCGGGCGATCTGACGACCATCGAGGACCCCGCCGCGCTCGAACAACTGCAACGTGCGCTTGGCAGCAAGGCCTGATCCCAACCAGAAACCGGTCACGACGCACACTGATGCGCCTGCCGCCGTGATTGGCGGCAGGCGTCTTTTTTGCCGTCTACGGGCGTGTCTGTGCGGTTCGCACGGCCGCCGTTCGAGTCACCCGCAACCTGCGCGCGGCCTGTTCTGTCTGCCGGAAGCTATTCGCGAACCGCTTCAGCCCAGCAATTGGGCGTTTCATAGAGACGCAGGCGATCGAGGCGCAAGTGGTTTCCGTAGATATCCCGATACACGGCAGCGAGAATCGTGAACGCCTTCTGCGCAAGATTTTCGGCCGTCGGAACGCAATCCAGAATGACCGTCTTGTGCTCAGGAAGCGACGCGAGAAAGTTCACCACCGGTCGGTCGCCGGCATAGACCAGAAACGCATGATCCCAGTGGTCAACAAGGTGCCGCATGGCCAGCGCCTTGACTTGCGAGAAATCCATCACCATGCCATTGGCCGGGTCACCGTCATGGCGAATGACATCGCCAGCCAGGGTGATCTCGATCGCATAGCGGTGCCCGTGCAGGTGACGACACTGACTCTGGTGGTCGGGAATGCGATGGCCGGCGTCGAACTCGAGGCGGCGGGTGATGAGCATCGGGCGCAAACACGGAAAAATGATCGGCGGCAATTATAGCACCGCCGCATCAGCGCCCCAGCAGGAGGCAGCGCCCCTCCTGACAACGCACTCAAGACGATGGCGCGGTGGTGCAAGATTTGGGATGGCTCACCGTTTGACCGCGTGCGCGCTGGCGACGGTGCCGCGATCCTCTACGGGCGCCGCATGGTGATGCATCAGCTGGCGCAGCCTGATCTAATGACCCTGCTGCTCTCTAACCGGATGGCGAACGGTCAAGGCTTGCTTTCTCGCTGTCTGGTGGCGTGGCCACAAAGCGCCATCGAAACGAGGCAGGTCGTTCGTTTCGAGAAGCCTGAAGATCGACGGGAAATCCAACGCCTGTTTGCGGTGCTCAAGGGGTTGATGGAGGCAACGCCTGGTACCGGCAAATCCGCACAGGAGCTTACCCCGTTGGAATTGCCGCTGACTGCAGATGCGACGGTACTGGCTATGGCTGCTCTCAACCAGTTTGAGAGCTTGATGGCTCACGGCGCCGACCTGGCGGAACTGCGCGACCGCACATCGAAGGCCCTTGAGAACGTGTGCCTGCCGCATCGCTGGCGTGACGACGGTCATTGACCGGGGATTGTCCGGCGCGGGAGGTGGATCGTCCGCACCTGGAACACGCGCTGGTTCTCATGCAATGGTACTTGCGCGAGGCGCTTCGCATCCGCGGCACCGCGGTCATTCCCCAGTCGGTACTCGACGCAGAAAGTCTATCGGCCTGGCTGAAAGACCGCGGTCTACGCGTGTTCAGATCGAAGCAGGTATTGAATGGCGGGCCTTCTCCACTGCGCAACAAGACGCGCTTGATAGCCGCCATCAAGGAACTTGAGAGCAACGGCTACTTGATCGAGAACGAGACCGGGACCGTCGTCGACGGCGCTCGCACAAGGTTGTCGTGGGAGGTGCTGCACCATGTGGTTTGACCCAAAAGTGATAGCGCAGCCATCGCAGCCCCTTGCGATTCTTGCGACTCCTGCGACTTTTGCCCAAAAAACAGGCGATGGCACAGCCAAAGTCGCAGAAATCGCAACCCCCCTCTGCCGTGACAACGAAACCGCTTCTTATCGCTGGCTAATCCACTGCGTCGATCGGAACCCGCTGGAGGTCGCATTCTCGCCAGCCGCCAGCCATGCTGAGGTGCTCGACGCCTATCCGCATGCGCTGGCGGTCGAGCCCTTGGAGGGCGAGTCATGGACATGATGAACTCGCTGATGAACCGCGACGGGGTTCTCGGCGGCGCCGCCATCCCGCCCATCCGCATCATTGCCATGATACTGGCACGCGGTGTGGTGCGCCTGCAGGCACGCCAGAAAGCCCTTGAATCCCGGACCGAACAGCGCGTTCATGACCCTGTTCTGAACCCCAAGGGAGATACTGCATGACCGATGTACTGGCCCGGGTAGTGGCCTTGAAGACCACCCCGATTTCCGAATTGAAGCAACTGTGGCGTGATCTGTTCGACTCCGAACCGCCGGCCTACAACCGGCGATTTCTGGAGAACCGCCTCGCCTTCCGCCTGCAGGAACTGGCGTTTGGCGGCTTGAAGACCAGCACCGTGAAACGCCTCGAACAACTCGGCGAGCAACTCGATGGCGGCAAGGCGAAGGTGCGCAGTCGCCGCGCCAATGACCGCCCGGTGACCGGCACCACGCTGATTCGCGAGTGGCAGGGCACGGCGTACGAGGTGATCGTTCAGGCGGGGCATTTCGAGTTCCAGGGCCAGCGGTATCAGTCGCTGTCGGCGATCGCCAAGGCGATCACGGGCACGGTCTGGAATGGCTGGGCGTTCTTTGGCCTGCGCGCCAGGAGGCCGGCATGAACCCGATGACCCGCAAACGGCGCTGCGCGATCTACACCCGTAAGTCCTCCGAGGAAGGTCTCGACATGGACTACAACTCGCTCGACGCCCAGCGCGATGCCTGCGAAGCGTACATCGCCTCGCAGAAGTCCGAGGGCTGGGTGGTGCTGGACAATGCCTACAACGATGGCGGCTTCTCGGGCGGCACGCTCAACCGGCCGGGTGTGCAGCAGTTGCTGGACGATGTCCGTGAAGGGCTGGTCGATGTGATCGTGGTCTACAAGATTGACCGGCTGTCGCGATCGCTGGCGGATTTCGCGAAGCTGGTCGAATTGTTCGACGCGCAGAAAGTGACCTTTGTCTCGGTGACGCAGTCGTTCAACACGACGACCAGCATGGGTCGGCTGACGTTGAACATCCTGCTGTCGTTTGCGCAGTTCGAACGGGAGTTGGGCGGCGAGCGGGTGCGGGACAAGATCGCCGCTAGTCGGGCCAAGGGGATCTGGATGGGCGGTATGCCTCCCCTGGGTTACGACGTGGTCGAGCGCAAGCTGGTGCCGAACCTCACCGAGGCGGCGCTGGTCAGGCGGATGTTCGAGCGCTACCTCGCCCTCGGGTCGATAACCACCTTGTGCCGGGAACTGCGGATCGAGGGCGTGAGGACGAAGTCGTGGACGACGCTCAAGGATACGACCCGTGCCGGCAAGCTGATCGACAAGGGCTATCTGTACAAGCTCTTCCAGAATCCGGTCTTCATCGGGGTCGCCGCGTACAAGGGTAAGCACTTCGCCGGCGAGCATGACGCAATCCTGGATCGGGCCGTGTGGGAGCAGGTGCAGGCGATGCTGGGCCGCGGCGAACCGGAGCAACGGGCACGGCAGAATCGGCCCTCGCGTGCCCCTGCCCTGCTGAAAGGCCTGATCTTCGCCAACGATGGCCGGGCGATGACGCCGGGCGCGACGTACAAGGGCGACAAGGTGTATCGCTACTACGTGAATACGGCATCGATGAAGATCGGCAAGGAGGCGTGCTCGGTGTCTCGCGTGCCCGCCGGCGAGATTGAGGCGGCAGTGATCGCGCAGGTCAGGAAGGTGTTGCAGGCGCCCGAGGTGATGTCGCAGGCCATCCGCGAGGTGGTGGCGCTCGATCCGGCGGCCGATGCGCAGCAGGTCATCACGACCTTGCAGTCGATCGAGCCGGTGTGGGAGGAACTCTTCCCCGCCGAGCAGGCGCGGATCGTTCAACTGCTGGTGGAACGGGTCACGGTCAGTCCCACGGGTCTGCGCATTGATCTGAAGGCGACGGGGATGAGGGAACTGATCCAGTCGGTGATGCCAGCGCGGAAGGCGGCGTGATGGACCGCGATGTCATTTCCATGAATCTGCCAATGACCTTCAAGCTGCGGGGCGGGCGCAAGGTGATCGTATTGCCGGATGGGACGCAGGGCAGCCCGGCGCCGATGGCGACCATCGACAACACGATGATCAAGGCGATTGCTCGGGCGTTTCGGTGGCAGAAGTTGCTGGAGAACGAGACCTACGGATGCCTGAAGGAAATCGCCAGGGCGGAGAAGATTGGATCGTCGTTCGTGAGTCGTGTGGTGCGGTTGGCGTTGCTGGCGCCGGATATCGTGGAGACGATTCTGGCGGGCAAGCAACCGGCTTCGCTGACGTTGAAGGACCTGATGGCGCCGTTTCCGGTGGAGTGGGAGAGGCAGAGGGTGCAGCTTATCAGTACTGCACCTCCAAAGCGTCACATAGAAAGTTGATGAAAGGTGTGGCTACGGCAAACCGCGACCCGGCCAACTTCACAAAATCCTGATCGATGACCTCGTCCAGAGACAATGCCGCTATCGCGATAAAGTCTTTCCGCTTCAAGTCCTCTATCGCTGCATGGTCAGCCTGGTAGCCTCGCGGCGGCCGCGTCAGACTCTCACCGGACAGTGACCATGCCTTCGACGAAACTACTGTGGTCACGTGCTGAAAACCATTTTTCGGGCTTACAAGCAATCCAGTCACGAATCCGCGCAAGGCAGTCCGTGTCAGGATGCCAGCAGCCGACAGCCAGAAAGCATTCATCGCTGGCGATATGCACATAGAAACCCGGCGCATGCACATCCTTGCCGCTGGCGTGGCGGAACTGGATTCCGATGTTGGTCTTGTACGGTGTCTTGTCACGAGAGAAACGTGTGTCCCGGAAAACCCGCATCAGGGAGCCCCCTGTCTTGCGTGGGTCTGCACGGAAATGGGGTGCGAATGTTTTCAGCACCGGAGACATTTCCGAGATGAACTCCAATGCTGGCTCACGAACCAACGCTTCGTATTGTGAGCGGTTCTCCTCAAACCAGATCCTGTTGTTGTTGGCTGCTAGATCGTCGAGGAACTTGATGCTGGCTCTAGTGAACATGATGGGTATTCAAGATGTCGTCCAGGCAATGAGCGGTTTTCCCGATATTATGGTGGGGTTTATGGTGGAGTGCTCGGAGCAAGAGGCTGCCGTTCAGAATCTGTGGGTTACGGGCAGACCAACCCTCTCACTGAAACCGGCAAGCGCCTGGACCGTCTGGGTGACCGCAACTCCCGCAGGGGCCAGGAAGGTCACTGGCTACTGCAACCGACCCGCTTCCGGCGTTGAAGGCGGACAGCTTCTTGCACAGGTCGGTGCTGTGGCAATCCGGGCACTCCGGCGCGGGCGAAGACTGGCGTACCAGCTTCTCGAATTCCTTGCCGCAAGCGGCGCATGCGTATTCGTAGATGGGCATGATGTCGATCCTGTAAATTATCCCGTAGTGTAGTCACGTTGGCTGCCAACAGCACATCGTTCCTCTGTGTTCTGGCCTGAGGTTCGCTAGAATGAGTGCATGTCGCAGAAAATCCATCCATCAACCCCGGAGATCAACCGTCTGCGAGCCGCTGCGGCCCTGATTCCCATCATCGAGTCTGGCTTGCTGGAGTCAAGGCTCTCGGTCGAGCGGGCTGCGCTCATGGCTTCGTTCTGCGAATGGACGACCGAGAATGTGCCTGACGATCCAGAGTCGATGAGGCTTGCAGAGGCCGTGAGTATTGGCCTGGAGCGCATCAAGAGCGTTCTGTCTGCTATTGACTGAGGCTCTGCGGGGGGCATTAATCGCCTCCGGCAAATACCCGCTCCAGCGTCGCCGGCAATAGCGCGGCGTTGGCCTGGCGGATGGCGGCGTGTTTGGCCTTGAGATACTGTGTGCGTGAATATGCGGCGCGTATCTTGAATTGTGTTGTCATAGAAGGCACTGGCATTGCGTACGCGAGGAATGCCGATGGTTGCAGGCGACGGCGACGGATGTTGGTGCCGCCGCTGAGTTCTGCCAACGAGGGCCAGACCTCCGGCGTGCGAAAGTAGATGTCCAGCACCTCAGGCAAGATTTTCTCGGTGTTGACAGAGAATACCGGGAACTCCGGGGAGACGACCATCCCGTCACACTCAGGAGGCACCACCCCCAGAGCGCCTTCCCAAGCCATTAACTTCGGATAGGTAAAATCGCCAGCCCGTACGGTAGAAAGTCGGTCATAGGCGAATTCGCCGCCTGACTTGATCGCGCTCGGAAACACGCCGCGCCCAAACGAGTAAACACCTGCAAAGCGATATTCGGAAGCCGTTTTGTCGACCGTTACGTCAGGGGGCCGCAGAGATACCAGTTCGAACATCGGCCGCTTCGTTGGTTGCTCGCCAGGTGGATGAAAGATGTAGGCCCTGATGAGTCGCTCGGCATCTCGCTCGGCGGCATCCAGGTGTGCTTCGACCTGCCGGGTTTTCTCGGCCAGCGCGTCGAGACGGGCGACGAGGGATTCCTGTTCGGACAACGGCGGTAGCGGAATCTCGATAGAGAGGAACTGCTTTGGTTTGATGGCCGCATAGCCTGTTGTGCCCCTTGCTTCCGCATTGAGCTGTGGCTCAAAGTAGTTGCCGCGAAGTAGCCAACCGATGTAGCCCAGCAGCGCTTTCGACTCGTCAATGTCAAAGAGGAAGAAGTGAGACGTACAAAGCGCGCCGTCACCTTCGGGTGGGACGATGCCAATTGCGCCTTTCTTGGCCCAGATTTCCGAAAGAATCACCTGACCAGAACGCGCCAACTGATGCTTGCGCATCTTCACCGAGCCCCCATCGGCTGGGGTATCGAGAACAACTCCGCGACCATAGAGCTTGACCGAGAGTTTCCGATAAAGCCTTGGTTCAGGCTCGGACAGATACTGCGTATCCTGTTTCAGAATCTCACCAAGGGATATTAGGGGCCACGCCTTCATTCGCCGCCCTCCACGCCACCGCGTCCGATTCGCCGCGCCTCAATTTCCCTCCGCGTCCGGTCCAGTTCTTCTGCCAGCAGCTTCTCATCCGGCAGCATGGTCTGGTATTCGGCGGCCAGCACCTTGTTCGGCAGCCCTTCCAGCGCGTAGTGGGCCTCGGCAGCACCTTTCTCGGCACAGAGAATCAGGCCGACCGGTGGATTCTCTCCCGGTTTCATCCAGTGCTCACGGGCGTAGTTCAGATACAGGTGCATCTGGCCAGCATCGGCGTAGCTGAACTTGCCCACCTTGAGGTCGATGATCAGCAGGCACTTCAAGCGGCGGTGGAAGAACAGCAGATCGACGCGAAACCAGGTGTCGTCGATGCGCAGACGCCGCTGGCGGCCGACGAAGGCGAAGTCATCGCCCAGTTCCAGCAGGAAATCGGCCAGGTGCCGGATCAATGCTTCTTCAAGATCGGACTCGGAATACTCATCCTTGAGGTTGAGGAATTCCAGCACGAACGGATCCTTGATGGCCTGCTCGGGCGTGATCGGCTCGCCGGGTTCGGCCACTTCGCCCTTTTCCAGCATCGCCGCCTTGTTGGTGGAAAGCGCGGTGCGCTCGTAGAACTGGCTCCCGATCTGGCGATTGAGTTGGGCGATGCTCCAGCCACCACGCAGCGCTTCGGTCTCGTAGAAGGCGCGGGCCTGTGGGTTCTTGACCGACAGCAGGCGCACGTAGGCCGACCAAGGCAATGGGAAGACTTGTGCCAGCACCGGGGATGGCACGGACACCGCCGGAAGGATTCCCTGAGCGGCAGACTTGCCAGACAGCATCTGCGAAATCGATGGTGCAGCCAATTTCGCAGATGCCGTCTGCGAAATCGTCTCCGGCGACCAGGACAGGTAGAACAATCGCATTTGCTCCAGGTTTCGCTCGGAAAAGCCTCGGCCAAAGCGAGCAGACAGATCGCCCGACAGGCGCTTGAGCAGAGCCTGGCCGTAGGTCGCCCGTTCCTGTCCCCCCTGCTCGAACTTGACGATGCGTCGACCGACCTTCCAGTAGGTGGCCGTCATCACCGCATTGACGCTGCGCGCTGCGGCACGGCGGGCGGCTTCCAGCAATCCGACGATGTCTGCGTGGACGGCGGCGTAGTCGGTCCGATCCGGGGTGGGCGCCGTCATGCCTGTACGTCGTTCACCAAGGCTTCGATCTCGCCCAATAGGCGCATGATCTCGGCCTCGTGGCTGCGCATCGAGGCGATCAGATCCTTCGGATCGGCGTGCTCCAGGCCGGCCTTGGCATGAGGGTTCTTGAGGTCCAGGTTGTAGATCGGCCAGTACAGCGCGTCGCCATCGGCCTGCGCGCCCTTGGCGGATTGTTCGTGAGCTTGCTGCCCGGCCTTTAGAGTTCTCAACTGCTCCCGCAGTGCGACTTTATGGTCATTCGCTGCCGATTGGAGTGTCTGCTCCATCTCGCGGATCGGTTTGCCCAGCGCGAGGGCTGCCTGGCGTTCCCTCGCCGCCCGTTGCCAGTGCGGTGTGGCCGCTTCAAAGGCAGCAGCGCGCCTGGCGGCAAAGTCCACCTTCCAGGCGTGCGGCCCTTCCTGGCGGTCATTCCACCAGGCCAGTGCCGGGGCGAATTCCTCGAACTGCAACGCGGCGGTCTTGCTGTACTTCTTGCGACCTTCGGGTAGCGGCAGTTCGTAATACCAGATGGTGTCGGTGGGACCTCCACGTTCGAAAAACAGCAGGTTGGCCGGGATGTCGGTGTATGGCGCGAAGACGCCTTGCGGCAGGCGCACGATGGTGTGCAGGCGGAACTCCTTGAGCATCTCTTCCTTGATGACGGCGCTGATGCCGTCACCAAACAGGGCGCCGTTGGGCACGACCACGGCGGCACGGCCACCGCGGGCGGCAGGCTTGCCAGCGGGCACCGGGGCACCCGCCACACGCAGCTTGCGCATGATGTATTGCAGGAACAGCAGCGCGGTTTCCGCCGTTTGCATGTTCGGTGGAAAATTCGCCTTGATGCCGGCTTCTTCTTCCCCTCCGAAGGGCGGGTTGGTGAGGATGACATCCACACGCTCGCTGTGGCCGATCTCGGTGATCCGGCGCTCCAGCGTGTTGCCGTAGGTGATCTGCGGTGCCTCCAGGCCGTGCAGCAGCAGGTTCATCTGCACCAGCATGTAGGGCAGCGGCTTGGCCTCCTGTCCGAAGAGGGTTTCCCGTTGCAGCCTGCGCCATTCATCTGGCGTGGTGACCTGTGCGGCAATGTGGTCGTAGGCCCCGACCAAAAAACCACCGGTACCACAGGCCGGATCGAGCACGGTTTCCCCGAGCTTCGGGTCACTCACCTGGACCATGAAACGAACGACCGGTCGCGGGGTGTAGAACTCCCCCGAGTCTCCGGCCGCATCGCGCATCTCGCGCAGCATCGATTCGTAGAGATGCGACAGGGTGTGGATCTCTTCGCTGCTGCGAAAATGGATACCATTGATCTTGTTGAGGATGTCGCGCAGCAGGTAGCCGCTGACCATCCGGTTCTGCACACCCTTGAAGACGTTGGCCACCACCTCGCGCTGGCTACCCTTCTCTCCAACACCTGCCAGATCGCGCAAATAAGAGCACAGCCCTTTGCCCACTTTCCCATCGGCACGTACGGTGAATTCCTGGCTGATGAACGCCAGCAATTCATCCCCATTGATGCCGTCTTCCCTCGCTGCCCAGTCCCGCCAGCGATACGGCGCTTCGATGATCGGCTGGTAGCGCTTGCCATCGAGATCGGCTTCTTCTTCGTGGGCAATTTCGAGATCGTCAAGGAACTTGAGGAACATCACCCAGGTGAGCAGCGGCAGACGATCGACATCGCCGTTCAATCCCTTGTCCTTGCGCAGGATCTGGCGAGCGGAGCCGATCAGCGACGACAGGTTCTCGCGGGTGGTGAGCGGTGCTCGGGTTCTTCGGGGTGTTCTGGCTTTGGGGGCGGTTGACAGAGGCATTCAGTCGGGGCTTTTCATTGGTAAAGGGCGGCCTGAAGTCCTGACACGGCTTCCCGAAGGCCGCGCATGCCGCCGAAGTGGCGACGGGCGATCTCGGAGGGCGTGCCGAAGCGGTCGAAGGGCGTGACCTTCATCAGTTCGGAGAGGGTGTTGAATTGGAGGATACCGCGATCGATGTACCTGTCGATCAGCAGCGAGAGGACTTCGCGGGCAGTCTCGCTGTATGGGCCGAAGAAGTCAGGCGCGGCCTGGCGCGCGCGTTTCGCCCGCTCGCGGCGGGTCAGCAAGGGCGTATTCCAGGCCAGATGGCACAACAGGTCGAATGGGTCGGCGTCGGGCTGATTGGCGCTCACCGCGAGTTCCTCGAAGCTAATGCCACGCTCGCTCAGTTCCCGGAGAACTTCGCCACGGGTATCGGGATTGGCCCACGCGGATTGCAGATCGGCGCGCTCAGGGTACAGCGACCGGACGGTACGTCCGGAGTACTCGGTGTAACGTACGACCTGCAACTTCTTGCCGTCGGTGTCCAGATCGTAGACGAGATGGCCGATGATCTCGACTTCGCCGCCGTCGACATAGAACTTGCGCGGCTCGTCAGAGGGCTCGGTCAGGATGGCGCAGTTGCCGTCCTCGCCATCGTTGGTTTCCACGCGGTATTCCCCTTGGGGCTCGGCAACGAGCGGCGGAGTTTCGACGTGGGTGTCGAGCGTTTCGCCGCTCCCATCGATGGTGACTTCCTCGATACGTGCCGGCTCGCCGTCGAAATCAGGGTCTGCGAAGTGGCGGGTGGCGGTGCCGGTAAAATCGATGATGACGAAGTATTCCTTGCCGTAATCGACCTTCAGACGCGTTCCACGGCCAATGATCTGCTTGAACTCCGTGTGCGAACCGACGACGCGCGCCAGAGCGACGTACTTCACCATCTCGGCATTGACGCCGGTGGTCAGCAATTGAGAAGTGGTGAGGAGCACCGGGGTCGGTCGGTCAACATCCTGAAAGTGCGCCAGATGGGTCAGGCCGATGGCTCCCTCGTCTGCAGTCACCCGGCAGACGTAGTCAGGATACTGACTGACGAGGTCGCTGTTGAGGTTCAGCAGTTCTTGCCGAATTTCGGCCGCGTGTTCCTGGTCGACGCAGAAAACAATCGTCTTTGCGAAACGGTCCGTACCCTTGAGGAAATCGGTCAGGTGCTGGGCAATCGCTCGGGTGCGCGCGCGCAGTGCCACGACACGCTCGAAATCCTTCGTCTGGTATTCCTCGTCAGGCACCTTGCGGCCGTAGCGGTCGAGCTCGTTCCTTGACGGACGCCAGCCGGCGGCATCGACGCTGGTGATCACCCGATGCACACGATAAGGCGCGAGGAAGCCGTCCTCGATCCCCTGGCGCAGGCTGTAGGTGTAGACCGGGTTGCCGAAATACTGGTAGGTATCACGCGTCTCATCTCGCAGTGGCGTCGCTGTCATGCCGAACTGGACGGCAGGCGCGAAGTAGTCGAGAACGACTCGCCAACTGCTGTCGTCGCGACTCGATCCGCGATGACATTCATCGATGATGATCAGATCGAAAAAATCGGGCCGGTACTGGCGAAAGATATCCTCGCTGGCGGTGGTCAGCGCCTGATAGATGCCGAAGTACAAGTCGCGGCTTTTGCTGACATCGTTACCCGAAATTTTGTGGCGAGCCTCGCCGAAGGGCGCGAACATCTTGGCCATCGGATCGTCGACGAGAATGTTGCGGTCGGCCAGGAATAGTATCTTGGGGCGGCGGTACTCGCCAGTCCGGTTCCAGCGACTGTTCCACAGCTTCCAGCAAATCTGGAAAGCGACACAGGTCTTGCCGGTACCCGTGGCAAGAGTAGCCAGGATGCGCGTATCTCCGAGCAGAATCGCTTCGGTGACCCGATGGATGGCGATCTGCTGATAGTAGCGCGGCACCTTTCCCGAAACGAGATTGAACGGCTCCAGCAGATGTGCGGTGGCAGACTCTGGCATCTGTGAGGCAGCGGTCAGACGTTGCCACAGTTCGGCTGGCGTTGCGAAGCGCTCGACCTCGCGCTCGCTGCCAGTGATGTAGTCAATCTCGATGATGCGCTGACCGTTGGTCGCGTAGGCAAACTTCAGTCCGAGCATCTCGGCGGATTCGCGGGCCTGTTGCACGCCGGTTTCGACGGCCAGGCCAACGGCCTTCGCTTCCACGATAGCCAGCGGGTAATCACGCCGGTAGTACAGGAGATAGTCGGCACGCCTCTGCTTGCCGCGCCGAACCCGACCGCCGGTGACGATGATCCGTCCGTCGGTGAAGCTGCGCTGTTCGCCAATGGCGTGTGGTTCGATCGACCAACCGGCCTCGACGAGCCGAGGGGTGACATATTCGCGGCAGGTGTCCGCTTCGGTCAGAACGCCGGCGTGTGCTGGAGGCGTCGTCATTGGCCGCCAAGCTCTGGTATCTGCATGATTTCGGCGATTTTTGTTGTTGTGCGGCAGTCATTATCGCACTACAAGAGCGCACCAGATGAGCCTCTTTTCGCGATGGCATACCCCACGAAACCAAAGCATACGCCAACGCGAAACCCGCCGATCCTCTAAATAATCCAAGCAAAAACAACAGCTTGAAAAATCCGTACTAAATTTCCGAAGTCAGGAGGTTTCGAGAGAAACGGCCCGTAAGACGCCAAAATCGGTCAGATATGACATTTGTGGGGGTGGCGAAGTCAGGAGGTATAAACGAAAAACCCCGCAAAACAAGGCGTTGAGCGGGGTGTTCGTTTTTGGTGCAGACAGTTTGCAGCCGGTGTCCTGGCGGCAACAAGGAATGTGAACAGTTGGTGCGGATGGGCATTTGTTCTTATAAAAATAGCCAGTTACGATTCCCTACGAATCCGTCTTCCGGGTATCAGAACTTCCCATGGAAACGGACCGGGCAACCAATTCTCCGTAGCCAACGCGTTTTCCTCGCTTGCCGAAGCTCACTGATTGACTGTTCCCTCCGGTAGAATACGGGCGTGACCAATTTCGAGCCCATCACGGCTATCCTTGCCGGCTCGCCCGAGATCGCTTCCATGGATATCGAGGCAACCATATCGATGTTTTTCGCCGGGGATGGGACAAGTTCGGTCGTGCCATGACGGCCAGTACCAGTTGCTTGGCCACTCCCTCAGACGCACATCGTCAGCGAGCGATATCACGATGACCCTGGACGAACAGCGCTGGCAGAAAAAGCTCGCCAGGAAACGCAAAGGTCAAAGTGGCAAGAGGCCGTTGCCTACCCGTAGCGGGGCGAACTCTGCGGCAAGTGCGGCGCAACGACCGATCCACGCTTCAGTAGTGGCCAAGAGCCTCTTTGAAAAGGGTATTGGTATGGCGGCAGTCGCCCGGGCGCTTCCTAACGGTGACGTGGCGTTGGCCGCTTTTCTGGTGGACGTCTACTGTCTGGGCGTAAAGGATGCCTTTTATCGCGTCGTATCACCAGACCAATTTGCGGAATTCGTCCACCGCTTCGACTTCGAAGACATCCATCCAAGCTGCCTGCGCAAGCTCGTGGAGGGCGTCGTCGCCTATGCCCGAGATCTTGGCTTCGCACCGCATCCCGACTACACCGGTGCCGCTGCGCTCTTCGGGACCACCGAGGCGACCGCGTGTCCCGTGCGCTACACCTACGGCAAGGAAGGCAAGCCACTTTACGTGAGCGGACCTGACGACACGCCGGCTCAGTCTCAGCGCATCCTGGAAGCACTGACGCGACGGCTGGGTCCGAAGGGGTTCCACTTCGTTACGGCGGTCGATACCCCCGAGGTGATCTCTGCGCAGGAAGCGTCCGAGCCCGTGACCTTGTATAGCTACGAGATCACCGAGGAACCAATGCCCGACGCTGCGTTCGACCGACTTCCGGCTGAGGTGCAGGAACGGATCAACGGGCTGTACGAAAAAGTGCTAAAGCCACGACCAAGACAGGCCTTGGCTGACGTGAAAGAGCTGATCGAGCAGTATCCCGAAATCGCGCAGCTCCACAACTACTTGTACGCCGCTTATTTCAACATGGGTGAGCATGCCGAGGCCGCACGCGTGATGCAGGATACTGTGCATCGCTTTCCCGACTATTTGTTCGGCCGCATCGCCTGGGCAGAAGAATGTCTGAAGCGCGGCGAGGCCGCAAAAATTGCTGAGATCTTTGCGGGGAAGTTCGATCTCAAGCTGCTCTACCCGGATCGCGTGCGCTTCCACATCTCTGAGGTATTAGGCTTCCACAGCATTGTGGCGCGTTACTTTCATGCCCAAGGTGACCGCGATCAGGCCCAGAGGTCTTATGATCTGATGTGTCAGGTTGCCCCGAAGCACCCGAGTACACAGCTTGTCAGGCGCATCCTCCACCCTTCACGGCTTGCATCGTGGCTGCGAGACAAGCTGCGGCGAAATCCGAGTGCTTGAGCATGGGTTTGGCTGGTCGGTGAACTTGCCTAGATCCGTTTCCGCGCAGATCACAGCGGGAAATTCCAGGAAAGTCACCGGTAATGGCCTTTCCCCACATCCCACCAACCAGACATTTCGCGATGGCGTACCCCACAAACCAAAACATACGCCATCGCGAAACCCGCCAAGACCACTTGAAATCTCAATCAAAAACAACAGCTTGAAAAATCCGTACTAAATTTCCGAAGTCAGGAGGTTTCGAGAGAAACGGCCTGTAAGACGCCAAAATCCGTCAGACATGACATTTGTGGGGTGGGCGAAGTCAGGAGCTATAAACGAAAAACCCCGCAAAACAAGGCGTTGAGCGGGGTGTTCGTTTTAGGTGCAGACAGTTTGTTGCCAGTGTCCTGGCGGAGAGGGAGGGATTCGAACCCTCGGTAGGCTCACACCTACGCCTGATTTCGAGTCAGGTACATTCGGCCACTCTGCCACCTCTCCGACGGGCGCAAATATTAGCACAACCTGGCGGGAGCATGCACGGTGACGACATTTTCCTTGTGAAAAGCCTCCCTGACGTCACCGCGTCATTCCCCACCACTGCCAAAGATGGACAAGGAGCAGGTCACGCCTTGCTCAGCCAGCGCTGATCCGTTCCATGCCATTCAAATAAGGACGCAGTACTGGTGGAACGCTGATGCTGCCGTCGGTGTTCTGGAAGTTTTCCATCAACGCCACCAAGGTGCGCCCAACGGCAAGTCCGGAACCATTGAGGGTATGCACCAGTTCGGTTTTGTTGCGCTCGTTGCGGTAACGCGCCTGCATGCGCCTGGCCTGAAATGCCTCGAAGTTGGAGCACGAGGAGATCTCGCGGTAAGCCTTCTGTGCCGGCAGCCAGACCTCGAGGTCATAGGTCTTGGCTGAAGAGAAGCCGATGTCGCCGGTACACAACGCCACGCGCCGATAAGGCAGATCGAGCATTTCGAGAATGGCTTCGGCATGGCCGGTGAGTTCTTCGTGCGCCGCCAGCGAATCCCCGGCGGCCACGATCTGCACCAGCTCGACCTTGTCGAACTGGTGCTGGCGGATCATGCCGCGCGTGTCTCGACCGTATGAACCCGCTTCCGAGCGAAAACACGGGGTGTGACAGACGAACTTCAGCGGCAACTCCGCCGCCGCAAGGATGGCGTCGCGCACAATGTTGGTGACCGGAACCTCGGCCGTGGGAATCAGGTACAGCGGTTCTGCGTCGGCGCGCAGGACCTTGAACAAATCCTCCTCGAACTTCGGCAACTGCCCGGTACCCAGGAGGCTGGCCGCGTTGACCAGGTACGGCGCGTAGACTTCGGTGTAGCCATGCTGCGCGGTATGCGTATCGAGCATGAACTGAGCGAGCACGCGATGCAAACGGGCAAGTTGCCCCTTCATCAGCGAAAAACGCGTGCCGGCGATCTTCGCGGCAGTAGCGAAATCAAGCTGGCCCAAGGCCTCACCGAGGTCAACGTGATCCTTCACCGCGAAGGCAAAGCTGCGCGGCGCGCCCCAGCGCTTCACCTCGACGTTGTCGACATCCGAACGGCCCACCGGAACGCTGTCTTGCGGCAGATTCGGAAGCACCGCCAGAAACGCATCGAGTTCATTGAGCAACTCGCCCAGGCGAACTTCATTGGCTTCGAGCTCGTTCTTGATCGCCGCCACCTGATCCATGACGGCCGCGGCGTCTTCGCCGCGGCCCTTGAGCATGCCGACTTGTCTGGAGAGGCTGTTGCGCCCGGCCTGCAACTCCTGCGTGCGCGTCTGCAGGAACTTGCGCTCGTTTTCGAGCCGCTGAAAGGTCGATCGGTCAAGCGTGAAGCCGCGCGTTGCCAGTCTGTCGGCAATCGCGTCAAGGTTGTTGCGCAGCAGTTGTATGTCGAGCATGCCTGGTCCTCAGTTTGGCGAATTCGCGGCGCCCCGCCAAGCTGCCGCCTAGTCCTTCTTGTCCCTTGCCTGGCGATCGAGCTCACGCAACTGCGCCAGTTTCTCGCCAATGCGGATTTCTAGGCCACGCGCGACCGGCCGATACCACTCGACCGCCGGCATGCCTTCCGGAAAATAGTTCTCGCCGGCCGCATAGGCATCGGCCTCGTCATGGGCGTAGCGGTAGTTTGCCCCGTAACCCAGGTTTTTCATCAGCCGCGTCGGCGCGTTACGCAGATGGACCGGCACGGGCCGCGACCCATCACCACTGATGAAGCTCCGCGCGGCATTATACGCGAGGTAGGCCGCGTTCGACTTGGCGGCCATGGCCATGTACAACACTGCATCGGCAAGTGCCAATTCGCCTTCGGGAGAGCCGAGACGTTCGTAGGTCTCGGCCGCGTCGAGTGCGATCCGTGCTGCCCGCGGGTCGGCAAGGCCGATGTCTTCCCAGGCCATGCGCACGATGCGACGCGCCAGATAACGTGGATCGGCGCCACCGTCAAGCATGCGGCAAAACCAGTACAACGCGGCATCCGGAGAGGATCCGCGAACCGCCTTGTGCAAAGCTGAAATCTGGTCGTGGAAGGCATCACCGCCCTTGTCGAAGCGACGCAGGCTCTGCGCCAGGGATCGCTCAATGAAAGCCCCGTCGACACTGCGCACCTGCGCTGTCGCAGTGGCCGTGCCGATCTGTTCGATGAGATTGAGCAGCCGCCGGGCGTCGCCGTCGGCAAGGCCAATCAGGCGCGCGCGCGCATCGTCGTCGAAGCTCAAGGCCGGCAGGATCTGCCCGCAAACTCGTTCGAAGAGGCGCGCCATTTCTACCGACGAGAGCGGGTGCAGCACGTAAACCGATGCCCGCGAGAGCAGCGCCGAATTGACCTCGAAAGACGGGTTTTCTGTCGTCGCACCGACAAAAGTCAGCAGCCCGGCCTCGACATAAGGCAAAAAAGCGTCCTGCTGGGCCTTGTTGAAACGATGCACTTCATCGACGAAGAGAATCGTTCGACGGCCATGGTGAGCGCGCGTCATTTCGGCGCGTGCCACGGCCTCACGGATCTCCTTGACCCCGGAGAAGACCGCCGAGAGGGCAATGAAATCGGCAGCAAAGGCATCCGCCATCAGGCGCGCCAGGGTTGTCTTGCCCACCCCCGGCGGCCCCCACAGGATCATGCTGTGCAACTGCCCCGAGGCGAATGCCATCGCCAGCGGCTTTCCCGGACCGAGCAGATGCTCCTGTCCGATCACTTCCGCCAAACTTCTCGGCCGCAGCCGCTCGGCAAGTGGTGCGTCCGTAGGCCTCTCGGCAAAAAGGTCAGACATCCCGGTTCTCGTCAATCGGCTTGGGTAGCCCGTTGGTTCGTGCCTGGGCACCCAACGGCCGGCATGCTAACCGCTTTTGCCCTTCCTTTTGGCCGAGGTCCACGCCCGGGAAAGCCGACGGCGCCGCGATCCATCGCATTGACCGTGACCGTGACCGTGACCGTGACATTGCGCACGGACGACCGAGTCGGCCCAAGGTATTGTTCGCCCATCGCTTGACGTTTGGCAATGGGCATTTTCTTCTGGTAGGTAACAAACGGCACCTCGTCGCGGGTGTCCTGCTCGGGTTGGCGCCGATGGAACGGGTGCCGACGTCGTAGTGGAAGTTCAAGCAGGGTCGCCTCGAACCCTGCGGAAAAACGAAATCCGAGCATTAGACCGGGTGCAATGCCCGGTCTTTTTTTGCTCATGTTTCACGGGGTTCCCGACCAGGGATAGGGGGCTGGTGTGCGTCGAGGACGGACTGCTCGAGTTCGGTAAACGCTTCGGCCACGTAGCCGCTCAAACGCTCGAGATTCGGCAGTTCGTCAGTCGCAATCAAACCGAAGAACAGTTGCCCGGCGTAGCTGAACAAGGTGATGTTGAGCAGGTTGCCGGCCGGCAGGGTACTGATTGGATGCAGCTCCTCAAGGCGAGCGCCCTTGATATAGAGGGATTCACGCGGACCCGGCACGTTCGAGACCAGCGTGTTGCCAGTCGGCGGCAGGTGGTTGCTGAGCTTCAGCATTTCTGCGAGTTGTCCGACCACACCGGTAATCAGCGTGTAGGACTCGATCGCCTCGGGAGCGACACTGTCGATCATGGTGCGCACATTGCGCAGCGAGAAGCCGATGTTGCGCAGGCGGACATAGGGATCATCGGTCGGCGGCGAAAGTTCGACCTGGATAATCCCGATCTTGTTGCCGGCACCCTGGTCGCCCTCCTTGCGCAGGTTGACCGGCATCTGAATCGTGATCGGCCGCTGCAGGTCGACGCCCTCGTCGCGCAGGTAGCGGCGCAAGGCGCCGTCCAGGCACGTCAGCGCGACATGGTTCAGCGTCGACCGGGTCCTGGTACGTATCAGGTTGACCCTGTCCATGCTCACGCTGGCCGTCGCAAACTGGCGGCCAGCCGTGACCTGTCCGGTCAAGGGCGTATTGCCATCGGCCACGAAGGGCAGCGAAATGGCATTCTTGGTGAGTTTGATGCTTTCCAGCAACAGCATCGCCGCCAGCCGCCCAATCCCGAGCACACGCTTGCCGGCCCCAGCCAGGTTGGCCAGCAGCGACTGCGCCATTTTCTCGTTGAGCCGCTTCTCGCTGCGGTGGCCAAGCGCATGCCTGACCGACCAGATCGGTTTCAGTTCCAGATCGTCGGCCCGCGGAGACAGCGAATCGACGGCCCAGCGCATCATGGTCACGCCGTCGGCGCTGGCATGATGCGTCTTGACGTATACCGCAAAACGCCCTTCGCTGAGTCCATCGATGACATGCATCTCCCACAGCGGCCTCGACCGGTCGAGCATCGGCTGATGCAGGTCCGCTACCAGCCGGTACAGTTCCGGCCGTCCGTTCTTGCCGCGCGGCAGCTTGTGATAGAACACGTGCTGCTGCAGGTCAACCGACTCGCAGTCCCGCCAGGTGGGCATGGTCGTCAGCGAAAAGTGAATCAAGCGGTTGAAAGGCGCCTGAACGTCGGTGAAGGTGAGAAACTCCCGGTACAGATCGGCCGCAAAACCAGGCTTCGATCTGGGCGGGCGCTTGCAGATCATCAGGCCACCCACGTGCTTCGGGCTCGCTTCCGACTCGGCGATGAAGAAAGCGACGTCCAGCAAGGAGAGTTTGTGCATCCGCGTTCCTTTCGTCCTGCGTGTGTTGTGCTGCCAACGGACGCCTGCACGCCCACGCCGGGAACTGCCCTGCACCCTGTCGGGGCATGCGGCATGCTCGGCGCAGTCGACTCGAATTGCCGACGATCGCAGGCTCTGCTGCCACAGTGTTGTAAGGATACCGCATCGCGCGCGCGACGTTCTAGAGGAAAACACTCAGGCTTTTAGTGTGTGTCCTCTAGAGCTTGTCGATAGACTTGCTTTCGGTGGCTGTTCAAGCAGCCGCAAGACCTTTCAGATTCAGTCGGATAAAGGAGAAACAAATGAGCAAGACACTCACAGCGTTGGTCGATCGGGTTGGCAACGAGCAGTTGCTGACAAAACCGCTGGAATCTGCACGCAAATTCTGGCTTTTTGGCCTTGGCGCCTATTCGCTGGCCTGCAAGAGCGGTGCGCGGACTGTCGAAACGCTGGTACAACAGGGCAAGGCCTTCGAACCCAAGGCGCGCCAGCAGATCGCGGAGAAATCGGCCGAGTTGCTGAGCAGCGCCAGCGGCAAATTCCAGCGCGGAGAAGAACTCGTCAAGGAACGCCTCATCCGGCCACTGGATTTCCTTGTCGTGGCCAGCAAGCGCGATGTCGAACTGCTCACCATGCGCGTGATTCAACTGAGTGCCGAAGTGCGTAGCCTGGCCGGAGGCAAGACCAAACCGATCGCCAAACCATTGAGCAAACCATCGAGCAAGCCGGCGGCCAGGGTGGCAGCCAAGCCGGAGGCGAAACCGGCGGCGGCTGATGTATCGCCGATGATGGCCACCGCTGCCTGACGACCGTCATCCGCGGGCAAGGAGGGCGATGCGAGGCCGCTCCGCGGCCTCCGAGCGAGCAGGCATCACGCCGGCTGAAGCGCACCACAGGGCTGGCCCGGCGCACATCGGTCCACGTGGCAAAAGGGCGACCGGCGCCGGGTTATTCCTCGGCCACGGTCGCCGCCTCGCTACACAACCACCGACGGAAGGCATTGACGATCGGCCGGTCAGCAATGGCTTCCGGCGCTACCAGGTAGTAGGCCTGTGTGCGGCGGATGACGATGTCGAAAGGCACCACCAGGCGTCCGGCCGTGACCTCGGCCTCGATCAGCGGCTTCGAGGCGATCGCCACCCCCACGCCGTCGATCGCTGCCGAAAGGACCAGTCCAGGATCGCTGAAATGCGTTCCGGCGTCCGGATTGATGCCGCTGACCCCGGCCACCTGCAGCCATTCGGCCCAGGTCGGGCGATCCAGCAACTCCATGATCGATTCGTCATGCAGAAGGTTGTGTCGGCGCAGGTCGCTGGGTTCGTTGAGCGGTCGCATCCCCAACAACAGCCGTGGACTGCAGACCACGGCATAGGCCGGAGCGAATAGCCGATCGACACGGCAACCGTCGTACTGTCCGTGGCCGAAACGGATGAATACCTCGGCTTCGTCGTCACGAACGTCGATCCCCTCCAGGCCCGATACGCCGGAAACATCGCGCGCATCGATGGTGTCCAGCGACGCCGCCATGTGCAGTTGTATCTCCGGATGAGCGGCAGTGAAAGCAGGCAGGTGGCGGATCAACCAGCGGTTGGCGAACGCTGGTGGCGAGGTCACCAGCAGGCGCCCGCCGGCATCGTGCTGTCGCGTGCTCTCGATCGCCGCGGCAAAGCACTCCAGACCCTCACGCACTTTCGGCAACATCGCCCGGCCCTCGCGCGTCAGTTCCAGCGCCCGCGTCAGTCGGCGGAAAAGGTAAAAGCCCAGATACTCCTCAAGGCCCCGGATCTGGTGACTGATGGCTGTGGGCGTCACGGACAGTTCCTCGCCCGCGTCCTTGAAACTGAGGTGGCGAGCCGCCGCTTCGAAGGCACGCAGGGCGTTGAGAGGGGGCAGACGGTAAGTCATATGGATGAGATATTCTCACGCATCGGCTGACAATTGATCATTTGCCCGCACGTCTCCCAGGAAATACAGTGACGATGCACTCTCGGGAACCGAGAACAACCCAAGGAAGAAGCAAATGAATACCGACCTCAAACGCGAAGAAATCATGATGATCGTTGAGCGCGCACGTTACCAGCGCAGCATCGCCGCAGGCGAAGTCACTGCCGTCAGCCTCCGCAAGACGCTGGCCTGGCTGGCAAAGTGGACCGACAGGTTCCTGCATGCTCTGCTGATGTCGCCCACCGCGAACCACTGAAAACGCCGAACCGAGTCGTCCAGGGCTGCCCCACAAGAGATCGACCCACCCCCGCTTGCATCAAAACAGAGGACAATCGAGCAGCGTCGCAGGTTCTGCCTCCTGGAATCCCAGGCGCGAGCAACATTTCCTCTGCAATCCTCCGATACAGGCCAGACCATGCCCAGAATCCAGATCGACCTGCCCGAGAACTTTGCCTTTTCCACCGAAATCACGCTCTATCTGAGCCACATGAATTACGCCGGTCACCTCGACAACGCAGCGCTGTTGGCCGTGGTTTCCGAGACCCGGGCGCGATTCTTCCAGTCGCTCGGGTATACCGAACTGGATGTCGAAGGACTGGGCATCGTCATTGCGGACGCGGCGCTGCAGTACAAGTCGGAAGCGTTTCACGGCGAGGTGATGGTCGTACAGATGACGGCCCGGGATTTCGGCAGCAAGGGCTGCGACCTGCTATGGTGCATGCGTGAGAAATCGAGTCAACGCGAGGTCGCACGCGGCAAGACCGGCATTGTTTTCTACGATTACGGCGTACGCAAGGTGGCTGCCGTACCCGAAAGCTTTCGCGCGCGCGCAGCATCCTGAAGACCCGGCAACAAGTCCCTGCGCATGGGGCTACTGCAACTGCCGGAAACGCCGTCTAAACCGGCGCATGCGCACGCGCCAGGCGCCGCTGCAAATTCTGGACCTGCTTTAACGATTCCTTCAGGATCAGGCGGTCCAGTTCGTGCAGATCGTCGGGATCAATTCGGTTACAGTCGGATCCGGCGCCGCCGCACATCTGGTGCTCGAGCCGGAGACGCTGAATGTGATGAAAGGCGTCGACCAGCGCCGCCAACTCCTCCGCTGCCATCCCCATCTTCTCGCCGCTGACGCGTAGCCGCTCGACCGTATTGGTATCCGGTATCCGGCTTGCCAGGGCATGGATGCGTGCAGCGTCTACGAAGGGTCGCGAGCCGTGCTTCTTGAGATCGATGGTATGCGGAAAAGCCTTGTCCCGATCATAGCGGAAGCCATTCCACCAGTTGAGCGGCGACTCCCAGTTGAGCGTGTTCTCGACCATCGCGCGCAGGAAGATCGGGTACGACGACGCTCTGGCCAGCAACCAGGCACGCAATTCATTGACCAGCGACTCCTGTCCATAAAGCGCGCGAAAGTCGAAGAAGATGCTCGAATTGAGGAGCGCCTCGGGTTGTGGTGACTCCAGCCAGCCGGAAAAGGCACTCCGCCACTCACTGGTGGATAGACACCACTGCGGATTGCTGGCCATGATGTTGCCTTTGCACAGCGGGAAACCACAAGCATCGAGTGCCTCATTGACCGCCCGGGCAAAGGGCAGGAACGCCGTGCGCAGGCTGCTCGCCTGTGCATCCGATTCAGCAGCAAAGATCAGCCCGTTGTCCTGGTCGGTGGCCAGCGTCTGCTCAAGCCTGCCTTCCGAGCCAAACACCAGCCAGCACCAGGGTACGTAAGGGAGATCGAACTGGCCGGCAACCATTTCGATGACCTGCAGCGTCAGCAAATCGTTGAGCGACGAAAGGCGATGGCAGAGCGCTTCGGCATTCACTCGCTCGGCGACCAAGCGGACCACAAAGCGACGAACTTCGCTCGCCAGACCAACCAGCGTACGCAGATCGCGTGCCGCCAGGATCGCCTGCACCAGGTCTGTGCTCTGCGCACCCGGCAGCGTATAGAGATCGTTCTGCGAGACGAGATCGAAGTAACTGCCGTCGGCTTCAGTGAGGACCAGATGACGCACGCCGCGCCTGACCATTACCACGCTGGCCTGATGAACGGTGCCGTCAGCGGGCAAGGTAATCAGGCCACTGGTCATCACCGCGGCGATCGGTGCCTGCAGGTCGCCGCCCTCGATCGCAATGCGGCGCACCACATCCGGCAGGGTCATGATGCCCAGCGGCACCCGGGTGTTCTCGTCGAGCACGACCACGGAGTCAGCCCGCATGCGGTCGAGCAGCAGCAGCGCCTCGCGCACGCTGACCGCTGGACCAACCGTGAGCGCTCGCCCGCGCACCAGACTGCGCAGCGCGACATACGGCGAGAACGATGCCGCCCGTATTGCCGATTCAGTATTTGAGTCGGGCATGGAAAGTTCTCTGACTGGCTTCGCGTGCCTGCCGCAGGGTCGTGATGCCCATCTCCGCGAGCAGGGGCAGCATCTTCAGGAAAACTTCGCCAGTCACCATCGCATCGCCAAGTGCCGTGTGGCGCCCGAAAACCGACACCCCGAGGCGTTCGGCGATCGCTTCCAGGCGATGGCTGGTCTGGTTGGGATGGATTACGGCCGAAAGCAGGAAGGTGTCGAGCACCGGTTGCTCGAAACGCACCCCGGTCTGTTCTTCCTTCAATTGCAGGAACCGCATGTCGAAAGCGGCGTTGTGCCCAACCAGAACCGTGTCAGCGCAAAAGGCATGGAACTTCGGCAGGACAATCTCGATCGGCGGCTGCCCGACCAGCAGATCCGGGGTGATGCCGTGTATGGCGATTGACTGCGGCGAAAGTGGACGGCGCGGGTCTACGAGTTGATCGAGACACTCGTGGCGCAGCAGTCGACGATTGACGATGCGTGTCGCGCCGATCTGGATGATTTCGTCGCCTTCGGACGGCAACAGGCCGGTCGTTTCGGTATCGAATACGGTGTAGGACAGTTCCACGAGAGGCCGGTCGTCGAGTTCGTGGCTCGCGGCCGACCACAGGAAGATATCGAAATCATAGAACTCGGGACGTTCGCCCTCCGGTGCCGCCATGATCGCATGCGGCAGATCCTTCGGCGCCTCGGCGGCCGGCAACATCGTCCGAAAGAAAGCGCGATGCGACACCCGCTCGCGCTGAAACCAGATGTCGCCGTTACAGCGCTCTATCACATCGACGACGCTCAGCGGGGATATTTCGCCACCGCTGGTCATCGGATCCTGCAACCAGCTCATCGCCGTTTCGTTGTTCATGAACGTGCCCAGCCAGGACAGATCAAGCTGCGCCAATGACCCGCTGCGCGTCAGCGACAGACGCACCTCGCGCACCTCGTACTCGTCCTGCAGGCGCAGGGCCAGATAGCGCAAGGCTTGCAGAAGTCCGAAGCTGTCCACCCGCAGCCACAGGTCTTCATCGATATTCTCGCTCTTCACCGCCAGTACGCGACGCTCACTGGCACGCCGCTCGCCGATGCGCCGGGCGGCGACCGCGACGAGTTCTGCACCCAGGATCTCTTCCAGCAACCAGCGCTCGCGCAGATCGTTCGAGAAGGCCGCTGCCGCGTTCTCGAACTGTGCCGACAATGCCCGCGCCTCGTCACGGATGACGCCCAGAAACCGGTCGCGTTGCTGGCCAGGCATGTCGGAAAAATCGGAGAGCATTTCGCCTGCGGCACGGATGCTGCCCAGGGGCCCGCGACCGCCTTCGATCAGCGACTGAATCAGCGCATCGCGGCGCGCGTGCCGCTCGTTGGTACTGGTGACGTCTTCGAGCACGAGCACGAATCCGGTGATCGAAACAGCGCCCACGCGGGCGTGGTGCGGACCCTCGCCGCCAAGCACCGGCGACATGTGCGCGCGCAACAGGCGACCCGCGCGCGTCGCCGTAACGAACTGCGCCGATCCGAGCAGTCTCCGGCTATCCGCCGCCTCCGCCCCCTCGCGACTGGCCTGCTGCAGACGTTCGAGCGCATGCTCGATCAGTGCCCGGTCAAACACCGTGTAAATCGAACGTCCCAGACCGAGCAATTCGGCATTCCCGCCATCCGTACCGCTCGAAAGCTCCTGCCTGGCCCGCTGGTTATAAAGGAGTACCCGGCCATCGAGGTTGCAGACCACGACACTCTGGCTGAGGTCAGCCATCAACGCCGCCAGGCGGCTGCGCTCTTCCTCGAGGGAAGCACGCGCCTGGCGTATGCGCTCGGCGACATCCACTTCCAGTGCGTCGCGCACCGCCAGCACTTGATTGGCGGCCTGAACCAGGACTCGCAGTTCCTCTGCGCCATACTCGCCCAGCAACCGGAGACCACGATGCGCAGCCGTGGCCGCCAGCTCTTCCGCCATCCGCAAAGGAGCGCTGACGTAGAGCCCGTACAGGCTGTAGATCACCCAGCAACTCACGGCACACGCCGCCAGGGCCAGCACGACGAGAGCGACGATTCGCTCTTCGGAAGTCCTGCCGCCGCCGCTGGCGTCGGCTTCACTGGCCAGCATCAGGGCCGCTGTCGCGACCACCACCGCCAGCACGAACAGGCAGGCAGCGGCAACGGCAAGCAATAGCCGTCGGTTGGGTTTCATCGGCTACATTCCGAGGAGCTTGCGCACCTCGGCGAGCAGTTCCTTGGTCGAGAAAGGCTTGGTCATGTAGCCATCGGCGCCCAGCCCGAGCCCCTTGCTCACTTCCGTGTCGCGCCCCTTGGCCGTCAGCATCAGGATGCGCGTGCCACTCAAGTCGGGATCGGCACGCAAGGCCTGACAAACGTCGAAACCGTTCATCCTCGGCATCATGACGTCGAGGAGAACGAGATCCGGTCGTTCGGCACGCACCTTCGCCAGTGCCTCTTCACCGTCTCCGGCGACCAGCACCGCAAAGCCCTCGCGACGCAGAAGAAATTCGATCGAGATGACAATATTCTGCTCGTCGTCGGCAATCAGTATTTTTTTGCTCATCAACACTCCGATCGTGAATGAACTACGCCCAACAGTCGCAACTCCTGCAGTCCACGGAGCATGCGCGTCGTGACTCCTCTCCCGCCCCGGAAACCGGGCGAGTCACTGACTCTGTTTCCCCGGCAATGCAGCTACGCGCCCACGGCCACGGCGACTGCCTCCTCCCGTACCGTCGCGAATGGCAAGGTGAAGCGGAAGGTCGCCCCCTCCCCCGGAACACTTTCCACCCACAGCTTGCCACCAAAGTGTTCGACGATACGCCGGCTGATCGGCAGCCCGAGACCGGTACCCGCAGGCTTGGCGGTCATCGTATCGCCGACCTGGCGAAACTTCTCGAAAATCAGTTGCTGATCTTCCGCACGAATGCCGGGCCCATTGTCGGCCACACTGACTTCGAGTCCATCCGCCAGCTGCTGCAGCACGACACGAACACGTCCGCTACCTGGCGCCAGGAACTTTACCGCGTTCGAAAGCAGATTCAACATGACCTGAATCAGTCGATCGCGATCTGCGAGAATCAACGGCGGATTATCGGGCAGATCGAGTTCCACGTCCGCTCCTTTCTCACGAAACAGTTGACTGGTCGCGGCAATCGACTGCTCGATGACCTCCTTGAGGTCGAGTTCACAGCCATTCCAGTCGGCGCGTCCCGATTCGATCTTCGCCAGATCGAGTGTCTGATTGATCAATCGCGTCAGCCGCTCGGCCTCGCTGACGATCAGCCCGAGAAAACGTTCGCGATCCGCGAGGTGCATCCTGGGGTCGTCGCGCAGCAATTCCGAGAAGGCGCGAATCGATGTCAACGGCGTACGCAATTCGTGTGTCACCGAGGACATGATGTCGTCCTTGACGCGATCGAGTTCCTGCAGGCGCTCGTTGGCTTCCTGCAACTCCAGCGTGGCCGCCGTCAGCTCGCGCGATTTGCGCTCCAGTTCGCGGCTGTAGGTGCGCAACTGCGATGCTTCGTCGAGAATATGCATGACCTCTTCGATACTCAGCGGCTCCTCCTTGGCCACCGAGGCCACCATGACCCGCGCCGACGCACTGCCGATGGCGCCCGCCAGCAGCGATTCGGCGAACTGCACCAACTGCGCGTCGGCTTCGAGCATCACGCCATCTGCATGACCTCGCCGGCGTGCATAGGCGACGAACAGCGTTTGTGCCCGTGTCGGGCCGAGGAAGCGCCCGACCAGTTGCTGCAGGTCGCTCACTTTCGCTCGTCCGCGCCACAAGGCGGCCCCTACCGGACCGTTATTCTTCAGCGCGTCTACGAAAACCGTCGCCTGTGTCGCCTCGGCGACCATTGGCGGCCGCAGCAGCGAGACCCCGACATACGCGCCGATATTGGCGAAGAAACTCCAGAACAGGCAGTGGGATATTTCGTCGAAGCCGCCGAGACCGAACAATTGCTGGGGCCGCAAGAGTTCGACTCCGAACAGACCCAGCGTCAGGAACTCGTCCGGGAGCCAGCCCGACTTGGCAAACGACGGCAGCAGCAAGGTATAGGCCCAGACCAGGAAACCTGCCGCCAGGCCGGCCAGGGCACCGCCGCGCGTTCCGCCGCGCCAGTACATGCCGCCGATCATCGCCGGGGCAAACTGGGCCACCGCCGCGAAACTGATCAACCCGATGGCCACCAGGGCGTACGCTTCGCCGGCGAGCCTGAAGTAGAGGTAGCCCAGCAGCAGGATCAGGACGATCGCTCCGCGCCGGATACTGAGCAACACGCCGGAGAGATCCTTCGCTTCCTCGATCGCCAAGCGCTTGTGGCGCAGCAGCAAAGGCATCACCAGATCGTTGCAGACCATCGTAGACAGGGCAATGGTTTCGACGATCACCATGCCGGTCGCCGCCGACAGGCCCCCGATGAACACCAACAGCGCCAGTCCCTCCTGGCGCTGCGACATCGGCAGGGTCAGGACGAAGGTATCGGCGTCGACCCCCTGCCCGGCAAAATGCAGCAGCCCGCCAAGCGCGATCGGCAGCACGAAAATATTGATCAGCAGCAAATACAGTGGAAACAGCCAGGCGGCACGCTTCAGGTGCGCCTCGTTGACATTTTCGACCACCGCGACCTGGAACTGGCGCGGCAGGAAGAGAACCGCCATGCCGGAAAGTACGATCAGCGAAAACCAGCCGGTATAACCGGCGCCCGACGGAATCGCGCTCGCCAGATGGCGCAGCTCGGGGTTGGTGGTGATGTGCTCGAAGATGTCGCCGAACCCATCGTAAAGGCCGTAGGTCACGAACCCGCCGACGGCCAGGAAGGCCACCAGTTTGACTCCGGATTCCAGCGCAATCGCCGCCACCATGCCTTCATGGCGTTCGGTGGCATCCAGGTGCCGGGTGCCGAAGACAATTGTGAACGCCGCCAGGATCAGGGCGATGTAGAAGCTCATGTCGGCGGCCACCGACATCGTCGCACTGCGGTCCGGCATCACGATGTCCGGGTAGCTGAGCAACAGGCTGACGCTGCTGGAGACCGCCTTGAGTTGCAGGGCGATGTACGGAATGATGCCGACGACGGCAATGATGGTGACCAGGCCACCGAGGAGATGGCTCTTGCCGTAACGCGAGGAGATGAAATCGGCAATCGACGTAATGCGATTGGCCTTGACGATGCGAATCATCTTGAGCAGCAGGAACCAGCCGAGGGCCATGACCAGCGTTGGGCCCAGGTAGACCGGCAGAAAACCGATTCCCGATACCGCGGCGCGCCCGACACTGCCGTAGAAGGTCCAGGTCGTGCAGTAAACAGCCATCGACAGGGCGTAGATGGTCGGGCTGGCAATGATCGACTTGCCCTGATCGGCGCGCTTGTCGCCCCACCAGGCTACGGCAAACAGCAAGCCGAGATAGCCCAGCGAGACGGCGATGACGACTGGCGCTTCAAGCATCGTCAGGGCAGCCTATTTGAAACGACGTTCGACGGCCCACGCCATCACCGCGATCACGGCCGCCCAGGCGAAAAAGACATAGGCGAAGACCAGCGGAATGCCGAAGATCTGCGTGTGCCGATCGAACAGGGAAAGCAGCGGATAATTGAACAGCACGCAGCCAATCAGGAAAGCCGCTACCAGTCGGTCACCAGCGAGTACCCTGCGATGCATGTCACCCTCCCGTTCGAAAGTGATCGCCCCCGGCAGCCGTGCGGCTCCCTGATCATGGCCATCGTCACACCGCCATCGTCAGCAACGGGATTACTGGCCGTTACCCGTCGGCGTACAAACCCACCCCCATGATCCGCTCCGCTCGCTCCCGACAGCCACGCTTTTCCGGGTACGCCTGCCAAGACAACGCATGCGAGACCGGGTGCTACGCCCGCATTGTCTTCAATCGGCCCGAGCGACGCAATGCCTTTGACCCCAAACCCCTCAACAACCGAGTCAGCTTCGAACACCACGGCCAGATTCTACTGTCGATAATGGCACAAGTGGTTCCAGACAAATCCTCCGCTGAAAAAGTCCGGCGACCTCGGCGTTGTGTTCGTCGATGTCGTCGGGAACCTCAAATGGTAGCCCGACGACCCACCGACATCGTGCCAATCTTCGGGAATAGGCGCTGCAGCGCAAGCCACGCCTCATAAAAAAACGCCACCGAACTGCCCGTGCGGCGGCGTCGCTTGTGGCCAACGGTGTCGTTGCCTACCTCTTCTTGACGACCGCCGGCAGATCGGTACACACGCCCTCATAGACTTCCGCCGCCATCCCCACCGACTCGCCCAGCGTCGGGTGCGGGTGGATAGTGTGGCCGATGTCGGTGGCGTCGCAGCCCATTTCGATCGCCAGGCAGACTTCGCCGATCAGGTCGCCGGCGTCGGTACCGACGATGCTGCCGCCGATGATGCGATGCGTCGCTTCATCGAAGATCAGCTTGGTGAAGCCCTCCTCGCGGCCATTGGCCAGAGCCCTACCCGAAGCCGCCCAGGGGAAGACGCTCTTGCCGTAGGTGATCCCCTCGGCCCGGCATTGCTCTTCGGTCTTGCCGGCCCAGGCGATTTCCGGGTCGGTGTAGGCGACCGACGGGATCTGCAGGGCGTCGAAGCAGCGCTTGCCGCCGTGCGCGGCTTCGGCGGCGACGTGCGCTTCGTGCACCCCCTTGTGCGCGAGCATCGGTTGCCCGACGATGTCGCCGATCGCAAAAATATGCGGAACGTTGGTGCGCAACTGCGTATCGACCGGAATGAAGCCGCGCTCATTGACCGCGACGCCGGCTTTCTCGGCAGCGAGCTTGCGGCCGTTGGGCGAGCGACCGACGGCCACCAGCACGAGGTCGAAGCGCTCCTTCTCGTCGCTGCTGTAGGTGACTTCGATTCCATCGGCACTGGCCGCAGCGGCGACAACGCCGGTGTTGAGCAGGATGCGGTCGAAACGATGGGCGTTCTTCTTTTCCCAGACCTTCACGAGATCGCGGTCGGCCCCGGGCATCAGTACCGCCCCGAGTTCGACGACGGTGATGCGCGAACCGAGTGCCGAATAGACGCTGGCCATTTCGAGGCCGATGATGCCGCCACCGACAACCAGCATGCGCGGCGGGATCTGCCGCAGTTCAAGGGCGCCGGTCGAGTCGACGACGCGCGGGTCGTCGGGCATGAACGGCAGCGCGATCGGTTGCGAACCGGCGGCGATGATCGCCTTCGCGAACCTGATGACTTTCCGGCCACCGTCAGCCAGCGTGACTTCGAGATGGTTCGGGTCCAGAAACTGGCCGACACCCTGCACGACCTGGACCTTGCGCCCCTTGGCCATGCCGGCAAGACCGCCGGTCAGTTTGCCGACGACCTTGTCCTTGTGGGCACGCAGCTTGTCGAGATCGATGCTCGGAGCAGCGAAGCTGACGCCGCAATCGCCCATGTGCTGCGCTTCTTCCATTACGCCAGCGATGTGCAACAGTGCTTTCGAAGGGATGCAGCCGACGTTCAGGCAGACGCCACCGAGCGTCGCGTAACGCTCGACGAGCACCGTCTGCATCCCCAGGTCGGCGCTGCGGAAAGCCGCCGAGTAGCCCCCCGGTCCGGCGCCGAGAACCAGCATCTCGCATTCGAGGTCGGCACTGCCGGTGATCGGCGCCGCGGCCTGCGGCACCAAGGCAGCGCTTGCCGGCGGCGCGCCGGCAGCGGCGGCCACTGGCTTGGCGGTTGCCTCGGCAGTCCCACCGCTCTCGATCAGGGCCACCACCGCACCCTCGGAGAGTTTGTCGCCGAGTTTGACCTTCACTTCCCTGACCACGCCGGCGACGCTGCTCGGGACGTCCATCGTCGCCTTGTCGGATTCGAGGGTGATCAGGGCGTCATCGATCCTGACCGTGTCGCCGACCTGGACACACACGTCGATGACCGGGACATCGTGATAGTCGCCGATGTCGGGCACTTTTGCTTCAATGATCTGGCTCATGATTTCCTTCTCCCGATCAGAGCAGCACGCGCCGCATGTCGGCGAGGAGTTGCGCGATGAAGACGTTGAAGCGGGTCGCCAGCGCGCCGTCGATGACGCGGTGGTCGGCGGACAGCGACAACGGCAGGATCAGACGCGGCGCGAACGCCGCGCCGTTCCAGACCGGCTTCATGACCGACTTGTTGACCCCGAGGATGGCCACTTCGGGCGCATTGACGATCGGCGAGAAGTACGTGCCGCCGATGCCGCCGAGGCTGGAAATGGTGAAGCAGGCCCCGGACATCTCGGCCGGCGAAAGCTTGCCGTCGCGCGCCTTCCTGGCCAGTTCACCACTTTCGATGGCCAGTTGGGCCACCGATTTCTGGTCGGCGTTCTTGATCACCGGCACCACCAGACCGTTTGGCGTGTCGGCCGCAAAGGCGACGTGGCAATACTGCTTGAGCACCAGGTTGTCGCCATCCAGCGAACTGTTGAATTCGGGGAACTTCTTCAGGGCCACCGTGCAGGCCTTGATCAGGAAAGCCAGCATGGTGATCTTGAGTCCTGATTTCTCGTTCTCCTTGTTCATCGCCACGCGGAAGGCTTCCAGGTCGGTAATGTCGGCGTCTTCGTGATAGGTGACCGCGGGAATCATCACCCAGTTACGCGCCAGATTCTGCGCGGAGATCTTCTTGATCCGCGCCAGCGGCTTGATTTCGACGGGGCCGAATTTGGCAAAGTCGACCTTCGGCCAGGGCAGCAGGTCGAGACCGCCGCCGAGCGAGGGTGCGGCAGCCACGGCGACCGCCGGGACAGCGGTCATGACCCCCTTGACGTAAGCCGTGACGTCTTCCTTGAGAATGCGGCCTTTGGGTCCGCTGGCCGTGACCTTGTTGAGATCGACGCCGAGTTCGCGGGCCAGCAGGCGCACCGACGGGCTGGCGTGCGTCCGGGCGCCAGGGGCCAGGCCAACACCTGGAGGCGCGGCTGGTACCGCCGGCACCGGAGCACTGGCGACCACCGGTACCGCCGCGACCGGCGCGGGAGCAGCAGGAACAGAAGCAACGGCAGCAGAGTCACCACCGCTGTCAACGACGACGACCACCGCGCCCTCGGAAACCTTGTCGCCAAGCTTGACCCTGATCTCGCGAACCACCCCGGCCACCGACGAGGGCACATCCATCGTTGCCTTGTCGGATTCGAGTGTGACCAACGCGTCATCGACCTTGACCGTGTCGCCAACCTTGACACACACGTCGATCACCGGAACATCGTGATAGTCACCAATGTCAGGCACCTTGACCTCGACCGCTCCGCCAGCAGGGACTGCCACCGGAACTGCCGCGGCAACAGCAGGTGCTGGCGCCGCAACTGGGACAGCAAGGGGGGCGGCGGCAACCGGCGTCACCGCTGCCTGCCCGGACGCTTCGAGAACGACGACGACGGCACCTGCGGAAATCCTTTCGCCGAGTGCGACGCGGATTTCCCTGACCACCCCGGCTGCCGAAGACGGCACATCCATTGTCGCCTTGTCCGATTCCAGGGTCACCAGCGCATCATCGACCTTGACGACGTCACCGACGATGACGCAGATGTCGATCACCGGCACGTCGGTGTAATCACCAATGTCGGGGACTGTTACTTCGATCAATTGACTCATCTGGGGGCTCCCTTAAACCGTCGTCGGGTTGGGTTTGTTCACGTCGATGCCGTAACGGGCGATCGCCTCGGCGACCTTGCCGCGCTCGATCGTGCCGTCGTCGGCGAGAGCCTTCAGGGCGGCCACGGTGACCCAGCGGCGATCGACCTCGAAGAAATGGCGCAACTTCGCGCGCGTGTCCGAGCGACCGAAGCCGTCGGTGCCCAGCGTCACGTAGCGACGGTTGAGGAAAGGACGGATCTGCTCGGCGTACATGCGCACGTAGTCGGTCGCGGCAACGATCGGGCCGCGCGTGTCGCCGAGGCAGCTTTCAACGTGCGACAGCTTCGGCTTGGCAATCGGGTTGAGCATGTTCCAGCGCTGGACGTCGCTGCCGTTGCGCGCCAGTTCGGTGAAGCTCGGGCAACCCCAGAGGTCGGCATCGACCCCCCAGTCGTTCTTGAGCAATTCGGCAGCGGCGATCACTTCACGGAAGATCGTCCCGGAACCGAGCAGTTGTACGCGCGGCGCAGCCGGATTGGTGTCCGACGAATGGCCGCGGCGCAACAGGTACATCCCCTTGAGGATGTCGGCCGCAGCGCCGACCGGCATTTCCGGATGCTCGTAGTTCTCGTTCATCACGGTGACGTAATAGAAGATGTCCTCCTGCTCCTGATACATCCGGCGCATGCCTTCCTGCATGATCACGGCGATTTCGAAGGAGAAGGTCGGGTCGTAGCTCAGGCAGTTCGGAATCAGGCTGGAGAGCACCAGCGAATGGCCGTCTTCGTGCTGCAGGCCTTCGCCGTTCAGCGTCGTCCGGCCGGCGGTGCCGCCGATCAGGAAGCCACGCGAGCGCTGATCGGCGGCCGCCCAGCAAAGGTCCATCGTGCGTTGCAGGCCGAACATCGAGTAGCAGATGTAGAACGGGATCATCTGCACGCCATGCACCGAATACGCCGTCGCCGCGGCGATCCAGTCGCTCATCGCACCGGCCTCGTTGATCCCTTCCTGGAGAACCTGGCCGTCCTTCGACTCCTTGTAGAACATCAACTGGTCGTGGTCTTCCGGAACGTACTTCTGGCCTTCCTGATTCCAGATGCCGATCTGGCGGAACAGACCCTCCATCCCGAAGGTGCGCGATTCATCGGGAACGATCGGGACGACGTGACGGCCGACCTTCTTGTCCTTGAGCAGGATGTTGAGGAAACGGACGATGGCCATGGTCGTGGACACCTCGCGCCCCTCGCCCGAGGCCTTGAGCAGCGCATCGAAGGCGGCCAGTGCCGGCACCTCCAGCGCCGGCGCGGTACGTCGACGCTTCGGCAGGTAACCGCCGAGGTCCATTCGCCGCTGGCGCATGTAGGTAAGTTCGGGCGAGCCTTCGGCGAACTTGAGGTAGGGCAGTTCCTCGACCTGGTCGTCGCGCACCGGCAGGTTGAAACGGTCACGGAAACGCTTGATCGCTTCGTAATCGAGTTTCTTTTGCTGATGCGAGATGTTCATCGCTTCGCCGGCCTGGCCCATGCCGAAGCCCTTGATGGTCTTGGCCAGAATCAGGGTCGGCTGGCCTTGATGCTCGACCGCACTCTTGTAGGCGCTGAAAATCTTGAAGATGTCGTGGCCGCCACGGTTCAGCGCCCAGACCTGGTCGTCGGTCCAGTCGGCGACGAGCGCCTTGAGTTCCGGCGTGTTGAAGAAGTGCTCGCGTACGTAGGCCCCATCCTTGGCCTTGAAGGTCTGGTATTCGCCGTCGAGGGCAGCCATCATCCGCTGCTTGAGGATGCCCTTCTTGTCGCGCAGGAAAAGCGTGTCCCAGTTGGTTCCCCAGATCAGCTTGATGACGTTCCAGCCGGCGCCGCGAAAAGTGCCTTCGAGTTCCTGAATGATCTTGCCGTTGCCACGCACCGGGCCATCGAGGCGCTGCAGATTGCAGTTGATCACGAAGATCAGATTATCGAGCCGCTCGCGCGCCGCCATGCCGATGGCACCCAGGGATTCGACTTCGTCCGTCTCGCCGTCGCCAAGGAAGGCCCAGACCTTGCGGTCCCGGGCTTCAATGAAACCCCGGCTGTCGAGGTATTTCATGAAGCGGGCGCTGTAGATGGCCTGCAGCGGGCCGAGACCCATCGATACCGTCGGAAACTGCCAGAAATCCGGCATCAGCCAGGGGTGCGGGTAGGACGAGACGCCCTTGCCGTCGACTTCCTGCCGGAAGCAGTCCATCTGCTCGTCGGTCAGGCGCCCGAGGAGGTGGGCGCGCGCATAGACCCCGGGAACCGAGTGCCCCTGGAAGAAGATCAGGTCGCCGCCATGTTGTTCCGAGGGGGCATGCCAGAACCAGGAGAAGCCGACATCGTAAAGGGCCGCCGCCGAGGCGAACGAGGCGATATGGCCGCCGACGTTGCTGTTCTTGTTGGCGCGCACGACCATCGCCATGGCGTTCCAGCGGATGTAGTTGTGAATCCTGATTTCCATGTCCGCGTTGCCGGGATATTTCGGCTGCCGTTCAACCGGAATGGTGTTGACGTATTCGGTAGTGGCGCTATAGGGGATGTCGATCCCCTCCTGGCGCGCCTGTGCAATCAGGCCTTCGATCAGAAAGTGGGCACGATCGGGGCCTTCCTGGTCGATCACGCCGCTAAGCGCGTCCTGCCATTCCTGGGTTTCTTGGGGGTCCGCATCGCTGATGCTGGCCGACAGCGCGTTTTCGGGCAGAGCTGCCATGAATTTGTCTCCTGATCTGCAGAATCGTGAAATGAAAAGTTGTGCTGCGCGCAGTTTTTTGCGCCAGCGACGAGGGTAATACGTTGCTGGCCTACGCGGTACCGCAGTGCAGCAATCAAGCACTTCTCGCATTGTAAAATCTAATTTTATATCGTGCAATATCTGGCAACCAGTTCATGCGCGCGACTCTTCGCCAGCCGGATGACTTCTGGTGTACAATAAGAATCGTTCGCAACCACAAGCGATCGGCAGCTGGCTTGTCGCCGCCCGGAAGTCCTGACAGCATCGGAGCATTGCCAGCCGCTTCCGGATTGCGAAGTTCCTTTGCGAGCAAACCCATTCAGGAGATTGAATTGACTGATGTGACAGACACCAGCAAGGCATGTTCATTCCGGACGCTCGATTTGGCATCGATCGGTGAGGCGCTTGCCGTGCAGTACGTTCAGCCGCCAACTGCCGCGCCGGAATGGGCACGCTGGCTGGAGGAAATCGGTTTCATCGTCGGCGAACGGGTGATGCTGATGGCCCGCGGCCTACCCGGCGGCGACCCACTGGTGGTGCGCGTTGCCCAGTCCACCTTCGCCTTGCGCAGAGCCGAAGCGGCCTGCATCGGAGTAACCCCTGTCAACCAGACCGACACCCAGGACATCGAGGCATGAACGAGGCCGTCATTCACTTTCACCCGAGTGGACCCCTGCTCGCTTTGGTGGGCAACCCCAACTGCGGCAAGACCGCCCTGTTCAACCTGCTCACCGGTAGTCGGCAGAAGGTCGCCAACTACGCCGGGGTTACCGTGGAACGCAAGGAAGGGCGGCTCACGACCCCTGCCGGCAGGACGCTGCGCGTTCTCGATCTGCCGGGAGCCTACAGCCTGTATCCGCGTTCGCCTGACGAGCGGGTGACCTGTGACGTCCTGTTCGGCCGTGCCGCCGGCGAAAAGCGCCCGGACCTCGTGGTCTGCGTCGTTGATGCCACCAATCTGCGGCGCAATCTGCGACTGGCACTGGCCGTGAAGCGTCTCGGCCTGCCCTGCGTGGTCGCCCTCAACATGACCGATCTGGCCGAAAAACGCGGACTCAGGATCGTACCGGAAAGCCTGTCCGCCGAACTGGGAATGCCGGTGGTGAGCACCGTCGCGATCAGGCACACGGGCGCGGAACCCTTGCTGGCGCTGTTCGACGATCAGCAGACCTGGCGCCGCGCTACGGCGGGCACGCCCATCCCGGGCCATGCGGCCCCCATCGGTGATCCCCACAGCAACCAGTCCGACCATGTCGCGGTGCGCCAGATCCTGCAGAATCTGGGTCTGGACGAGATCGTGCCGCACACGCCGAGCGACCGCATCGACCGCGTCGTCCTGCATCCGATCATCGGGCCGCTGCTGCTGGCGTCAATCCTGTTCCTGGTGTTCCAGCTGGTCTTCGCCTGGGCCGAAACACCGATGAACCTGATCAAGGCCGCCACCTCCGAATTGGGCCAGGCGATCGGTACGGCCTTGCCGGACACGTGGCTCAGGAGCCTGCTCGTGGACGGCGTGATCGCCGGTGCCGGCGGGGTCCTGGTGTTCCTGCCGCAGATCGTGATTCTCTATTTCTTCATTCTCCTGCTCGAAGAGTCCGGCTATCTGCCGCGCGCAGCGTTCCTGCTCGACCGCCTGATGGGCGGCGTGGGGCTCAGCGGCCGCTCGTTCATCCCCTTGCTGTCGAGTTTTGCCTGTGCCATCCCCGGCATCATGGCCGCGCGCACTATCGCCAACCCGCGTGATCGCCTGGTCACCATCATGATCGCACCGCTGATGACCTGTTCGGCAAGGCTACCGGTATACGCGCTGCTGATCGGCGCATTCGTGCCGCAGCGTGAGGTTTATGGGCTGCTGGAACTGCAGGGGCTGGTGTTGCTGGCTTTGTACCTTGCCGGCATCGTCGGCGCCCTGGCTGTCGCCTGGGGGCTGAAGCGCTTCACCGCGGCGGGACGCGAGGTCCGTCCGCTGATGATGGAACTGCCCAATTATCACTGGCCGACGCCGCTCAACGTCGGCCTCGGCGTCTGGCAACGGGTGGCGATCTTCCTCAAGCGGGTTGGCGGCATCATCCTCATTCTCACGATCCTGCTGTGGCTTCTGGCAAGCTTTCCCGCACCGCCGCAAGGCGCCACCGGACCGGCGATCGAGTACAGCCTGGCGGGCATGCTGGGACAGGCGCTGGCGGTGGTGTTTGAACCGATCGGCTTCAACTGGCAGATCAGTATCGCGCTGGTCCCTGGTCTGGCGGCGCGCGAAGTCGCGGTCAGCGCCCTGGGCACGGTATACGCGCTCGCGGCGGCAGGCGAGGACACCGCGCAGGCGCTGGCGCCGCTGATCGCCGCAAACTGGAGCCTGGCCACCGCGCTATCACTGCTGGCCTGGTACGTCTTCGCGCCACAATGCCTATCGACGCTGGCAACGGTCAAACGCGAGACCGGTGGCTGGACGATGCCCCTGCTGATGGCGGGTTACCTTTTCGCATTCGCCTATGTCGCTTCGTTCGTCACCTACCGAGTGGCTTTGGCCCTGGGCGCCGGCTAAGGCGCCGCGAAGCCCCGCCCCACGGCTGATTCGAGGCATACGCAGACCGGCTTTGGTGTAAGCTGCGCCGGGTGGCTACCCACCGGCCACCCGAGTCATCCGGTATGGAGTTTGATCTGCGTCAACACTAGCGCGCGCTGGTGACGCTAGTGTCTCGCCTTTGTCCGAGAAACACCTTTTCGCCTGAGGAGAAGCCATGACGGCAGCAGCAGTGATGTCCGCCCCGCCCACGCCAGCGCCCAGCCGGCTTCTGATGTCCGGCAACGAGGCGGTGGCGCGTGCCGTATGGGAGGCCGGCGTACGGGTGGCGGCGGCCTATCCCGGCACCCCGGCGACCGAGATGCTGGAGTGCGTGGCAGGCTATCGCGAAATCTACGCCGAGTGGTCGGTCAATGAGAAGGTTTCGCTCGAAGTCGCCTTCGGCGCCGCGATGGCCGGGTCGCGCAGCTTCTGCGCGATGAAGCACGTGGGCATGAACGTCGCTTCCGACGCCCTGATGACCATGACCCTGACCGGCGTCGCCGGCGGTCTGGTGATCGCCATCGCCGATGACGTCGGCCTGTCGTCTTCGCAGAACGAGCAGGATTCGCGTTTTTGGGGTCGTTTCGCGCATGTGCCCGTGCTCGAACCGGCCGACTCGCAGGAGGCTCACGACTTCACGCTCGCCGCTTTCGCCCTTTCGGAGCGTTTCGAGACGCCGGTGATCCTGCGCCTGACGACGCGGATCTGTCACGTCAAGGGCCTGGTCAGCGTTGGCGAGCGCAGCGAGCGCCCGGTTGCCGGTTTCACCAAGGATGTCGGTCGCTGGGTGATGGTGCCGAGCGCCGCCGGTCGACGTCTGCCGCTGATGTTCGACCGCGAACGCCGGTTGCGCGACGAAGCCGAGATTTCGGAACTCAACATCGTCGAGCCGGGCAACGATCGCCGGGTCGGCTTCGTCGCCTCCGGGCCGGCATACATGCACGTTCGCGAGAGCTTCCCGAACGCGCCGGTGTTCAAGCTCGGTTTTTCGTTTCCGCTGCCTTTCGACAGCCTGCGCCGGTTCGCCAGCCAGTGCGATCGCCTGGTCGTCGTCGAAGAGGTCGAGCCGCTGATCGAGACCGAACTGAAAGCGCAGGGCATCAACGTCAGCGGCAAGGACATCCTGCCGCTATCCGGCGAGTTGTCGCCGCAGGTGCTCAAACCGGCGGTCGCCCGTCTGCTTGGCGAGGCGCTACCCGAACTCGCCGGAAGCGCGCCGATGCCGGTCTTTCCGCGCCCACCGACGATGTGCGTCGCCTGTCCGCATCTGGGGGTGTATTACACGCTGTCGCAGTTGCGCAACGTCACCATCTCGGGTGACATCGGCTGCTACACGCTGGGCTTCGGCCAGCCGTGGAACGCGCTCGACGCCTGCATCTCGATGGGCGCTTCGATGGGCATGGCCCTGGG
>Ga0208938_1000190_pt1 | contig 56242 bp, 57 predicted proteins | sample AD_UKC125_MetaG_FD_184434 | JGI IMG/M metagenome (GOLD analysis project Ga0208938, IMG submission 184434) | Active sludge microbial communities of municipal wastewater-treating anaerobic digesters from USA - AD_UKC125_MetaG (SPAdes) (version 2) | ecosystem: Engineered > Bioreactor > Anaerobic >... | reverse complement strand
CCCCTGCGACGTCGCTCCACGAGCTGATGGCCACCAACCTGGCGACACCCCAAACCTACAAACAACCTCTGACATTTCCGCGCCCAAGCCCGCACACCCCTGGGGACAACCCCGTTTGTAGCCCTACTGCGCCCAGGCGCTCATCGCAGCGGACTGTCCGCTGAACACGATCTGCCCACCGCCCACCTGCCAGGGGTCATAATGCCAGCGATACCAGACGACCACAGGAATCCCCCGGCCCGCGGTATCCGCCGCGACCGACTGCACGAAACGCGCCTGATCAGCCTCGGCAAGCACACTCACCGGAGCTGCGGTGAACGCGATGTTCGCGTTGATCTCAGTCACCCAGACCTGATCACCGGCTATCCGGGCGGGAGTCACGGTGCGCAGCACGTCGTCCATCTCGGCCAGGTACCCATCGGGGCCACTCCACAACTCATCGAATGTTGCGCCCACGGGGTATGCATGAACAGCCCACACATCGAACAGCCGCTGACCGTTCGCCTGACTCCACACACGGGCATTCTCGACGAAACGGGCCTGCCAATCGGCCTTGTGCGCGGTACGGCCACGCACCATCGATGGGCTGATCAGCAGAGCATCGGGCAGGGCCGCCTGCACGAGAGCACGGGTGCGGGCGGCCAGTTCCACCAGTCGGGCCGGCTGCTGGCCCTCCCCCAGAAACCAGAGCACACCCGGCTCATTCCAGACCTGGAAATGAACCACCACGTCGGGGTGGGCAGAACGCCAGGCCGCCACCTGCGCCACCGTCAACTGCACGTATTCATCCCAGGCGGCAGCTGGCGGCAGGATCGACGCGTAACCAGGTTGCGGGCACATCCAACCTGCCTCAGCCGGATTCGCGACCCCGGCGCCCGCGTGCGGTGGCGGAAACCCCAGGACCACGATGGCGCTGCCAGCACCCCGCCGCGCAGCCGCCTCCAACTGGGACACCAGGGGCGAGAAGTCCCAGACCCCGGGGGCGGGGTTCAGCCGGCACCAGGTCGCACCGGTGTCCCAGATCCGTTCAACCCCGAACACCCCGGCCGGGGGGTTGTCCGCCGCATCGGGGTTCGGATGGATCCCGAACCGCATATCGCCGCGTGGAATCGGACTGGCCGTCGCCACGCTCGCCTGCGGCACGATCGGCGCCACTGGCCACAGCGAGAGCGCAAACACCAGCACACTCACGACGATGCTGAGAACGGGCACTCAGCCATCGTCATCGGCAATTGCCGTCGGTGCAGGACAGTTCTGGAAACGGTCCGCATTCAGTCACACCGCGGTCGAATAACGTGCCAGTTACGCCAAGGGGTTGGCACAAGTCCGGCTTGTGTCCGACGTAGACTTGGGTCTGCTTGCGGTTCGATGTCTCCCCCGTCGTCGGGCCGCAAGCCTTTTTCATGCCCGGCGCATGGGACAACTTGCGTAAACCGATTGCCGCAAGCCCCTGCTCACGGCCCAGGCACTATTGATGTGCCCGCGGTTCGGTGTCTCCCCCGTCGCCGGACCGCGGGCCCTTCACATCAATCACGCAGGCGGCGCGATCTCCCGCTTCAGGATCTTTCCGGTCGGGCCCTTCGGCAGGCCGTCAGCCAGGAACCACACGACGCGTGGGTACTTGTAGGCAGCGATGCGCTCCTTGACGAAATCCTGGATCTCCTGCGACGTCACCTCGGCACCGGGCTTGAGGGTGACCGCAGCGCCGATCTCCTCGCCGTACTGCGCGTCCGGGATGCCAACGACGGCTGCCTCGGCAACGGCGGGGTGCTCGTACAGCACCTCCTCAACCTCCCGCGGATAGACGTTGAAGCCACCCCGGATGATCAAGTCCTTGGCCCGGTCGACGATGAAGTAGTACCCCTCGTCATCGCGCTTGGCCAGGTCTCCGGTGCGGAACCACTCATCGCTGATCACGTCGGCGGTCGCGTCGGGCCGGTTCCAGTAACCCTTCATGACGTTCGGCCCCTTGATGGCGATCTCGCCGATCTCACCCTCCGGGACATCGTTCCAATCCGTATCGATCAGTCGCATCTCGACACCGGCGATCGGGGTGCCGATGCTGCCGGCCTTTCGCTCCCGGTCGGCATGATTGAAACTGGCGACGGGGCTGGTCTCGCTCAGGCCGTACCCCTCCAGCAGGATCACCCCGAACTCGCGCTCGAACCCACGCAGAACCTCCACGGGCAGGCTCGCCCCGCCAGACACCGCCAGGCGTAGTTGCGCCACGTCGTAGTTGCCGTGCTCGGGGTGCTGCAGCAGCGCCACGTACATGGTCGGCACGCCCTGCATCACGGTGACCTTGTCCCGCTGCAAGACCTCGAGAGCCTTCGTCGGATCGAAGCGGGGGATCAGCGTGAGCATGGCCCCGATCTTGACGGCCGCGTTGAGCCCGCACATCTGGCCGAAGGAGTGGAACAGCGGCAGCCCGCCGAAGATGACGTCCTCACTGCCACCGTTGAACAGGTTCACACAGACCTCGACGTTGCTCAGCAGGTTGCTGTGGGTGAGTTCGGCCCCCTTCGGCTTCCCCGTGGTTCCGGAGGTGTAGAGGATCACCGCGGTGTCGTCGGCTGCCCGGTCGACCACAGCCGGGGCGGGGCTGTACGTACCCAGTTTCGCCGCGAAGCCGGCGTCCACGATTTCGAAGGCGGCCCCAGCGGCCACTGCGCCAGGCTGGGCCTGATCGGCGACCCCGTCCCACGCGAACAGCACCTTGGCCCCGGAGTCGGACAGGTAGTACTCCACCTCCCGCTCCTTGAACAGCGGGTTCATGGGAACCACAACGGCACCGAGGCGCAGCGCCCCGAAGTACAGAATCGGGAACTGCGGAATGTTCGGCAGCATGATGCCGACCCGGTCACCAGGACCCACCCCGTGCTCCTGCAGCCACCCGGCGGCCAGGGCGCTGGCACCGTTGAGCGCGGCATAGGTCAATTCGAAGTCGTCGAGTTTGATGGCAACGTTGTCCGGGTGGGCGGCGGCCGTGGCCGCGAGATTGTCGGCGAGGTTCATGGCGATCACCCTAAGGGAGTACCCGCGGCCGTCTGCAGGGTTTGGCGCAAACAGACCGAGGCTGCTCCGAGCTACTCGGTGGCACACTACTCAGATGGACATCCGCCTCGCACGGACCTCGGACGCCGAACTCGTCGGGCAACTCCTGCACGACTTCAACACAGAGTATGAGGAGCCGACACCCCCACCCCAGGTGCTCGCAGCCCGAATCCGCGCCCTGCCGGACACCGACGTTCTGCTGGCCGGTGACGTGGGCGTGGCGGTCCTGCGGTTCCAGCCCTCACTGTGGACCCCGCATCTGGAGTGCTACCTCGCCGAGCTTTACGTCCGGCCACCGCACCGCGGTCAAGGGATCGGTGAGAAGCTGCTCACGGCTGCCCTGGCCCATGCCCAGGATCGTGGGGCGGACTACGTTCACCTTGGCACCACCGAGGACGATGTCGCGGCTCGACATCTCTACGAGAAGGTTGGGATGCGCCGGACCGAGGGCGCTGACGGCCCGTTGATGTTCGTCTACGAGATGGACCTGGGATGACACGGGTTGATCCGATTGCCATGCTAAGGGGCGTGCCACGCCTACCTCGCCGCATCGCCCATGAGCTAAATGCAAAACTGCGCAGCGCCGAGACGATCGCCGCCGTGGCCGAATTGGAGAGCCGCCTCACCGCCCGTCGGCGCGAGCAGAAGATGGAGTCCGGGATCTTCCGGGGCATGGTGGTCACGGTCTACACGGGTTACATCGCGAAGAACCTCGCCAAGGTGCGGGTGCGGGTGATCGAGGCCCCGGAACTACCCGGCGCCAGCCGCGTCCCGTACTGGGACACCGCCCAGGCCAACCTGCGCCGACACGGCGCCCTGGCCATCGTCGGGGTCGAGGTCACGCTACGCATCGGTCAGTTCAGCACCCAGGAAGTCACTGACGCACGGGGCTTTGCCAACTTCAGTCTGCCGGTCAAGGGCCTCGAGGCGGGATGGCATGACGCCTTCGCCGTCACCACCCCCATCGAGGACGGTGAGTCGGCTTCGGGCGCAGGTCGGGTCATCAAACCACCTGCCCGCGCACCATTCCTGGTCATATCGGACATTGACGACACCATCCTGGTCAGCGGTCTCACCGAGGGCCTCACCGCCGTGAAGCAGACACTGCTGCGCGATGCGAACACCCGTAGCGCGGTGCGTGGGATGTCGTCGCTCTACCGCGGCCTGGCGCGCGGGGTGCCGTACAAGAACGGCAACCGCAAGCCGGAACCTGCCTTCTTCTACGTCTCCACCGGTAGTTGGGCGTTCTTCGACACTCTCCAGCAGTTCATCCAACTGCGAGCGTTCCCGCGCGGGCCGATGTTCCTCACCCAGTGGGGTCCGACCGAACGGTACGTGCGGCGCAGCGGCGCGGAACACAAGCGGGCGGCAATCCGTCGCCTGCTGGAGTCGTTCCCCACCCACGACTTCGTCCTGATCGGTGACTCCGGCCAGCGCGATGCTCTCACCTACGAGGAGATGGCACGGGAGTTCCCGGGCCGGATGCGACTCATCCTGATCAGGCAGGTCGGCGATGCCACCGATGAGCGCAACGAGCAACTCAGTGCCCACGCCACCGCGCTGCGCGGGCAGGGAATCCCGCTGTACCTGGTGCCCGATGCCATGCACGCTGCGGACTTGGCCAGGGCACTCGACCTCATCGACGAGGAGACCGTATTGCAGGTCCGCGATGAGTTCGGAGCGGTCCACTAGGTCGTGGTTGTTCATGGCCAGAACTCGACGGTTGCTGCATCCAGGATGGCGGGCGTTCTTGTAGCCAGTGGCGATCCCCGGCCGCTGTTCGAAACGGTTGCCGGCCCAACGGGGCGAATCCCGGTGGTCATCGGCCGCATTGTGTTCGGTAGGCGATCCGGGCGCTGTTGAATGACCGCGTGGATGCCCACGCCCGTCGCAGGGTAGGCACCTTGGGTTTTGTCAGTGGCGGGGACTTTACGTGCGCCCCAGTGACATCCTCGGCTATCGGGTGGTGCGCAGGTCAGGAACGATGTCAGTGGCAGGGATTTTTCGTGCGCCCCAGTGACATCCTCACACTGACAACCCCAGACCCAGCCCACCCCAGAGGCGAGGCGAACGCTGCGCGAAAGCCCTCATCGGCAGGCAGCATCTGTCGGACAGACCGTAGATCCGCGGGTCAGAAGCAGCGCTGCCGACCCAGCTTGCGCAGCCCCGCCATGTCCCCTGCCCCGAGCATGTCGGGCCGCGTCGTCGACAGCTTCGGGTACATGATCTGACGATTGTCACCGACGTGTTCCAGGCCGAGCGCGTGACCGAACTCATGCAGATACAGCGCACGCACCGGGTCAGGCTTGCGCTGGGCCGCGGGCCGGGCGTCGAACGGCTGATTCCAACTGCTGATGCTGCGCACGATCTCATCGGCATCGATCACGACGTAGCCCGCGTCGATCTGCCGTCGAGCGCCGCGGTGTCCACTCCAAGTGACGCCGGCAACTCCGGCGATCGAGCCCTTCAGTGCCTTGCGGTAGCTGCGGCTGCCGCCATACGTGATCGGGATATCGACGCCGGTCACGCTGGCTGGCCGGCCCTTGGCCGCACGTGTCGTGATTTGCCCGACGTAGGTGAACCGCAACCCCGAGGCGGCGGAGAGTTCAGCGATGGCCGACTGCCAGCGCCGCTTCTCCCACGTCTTGGACAGTCCGCGTTTGGTCGCCGAGCGGAAATCGATGCCGTAGGTGATCGTGTCGCACGGGTTCCAGTAGGCGCCGGGCTGCTGGCGATCAGCGCCGGATTTGAAGAACTTGTAGGAAGGGGCTGATGCCACGGAGGCGGGGGCGGCAATCTTCACCGGTTCCCCTATATCGGCAGCGGCGGGCGTGGCTATTAACACCATCACCAGCCCTAACCAGATTCCCCTCACCATTCGACGGTACGACTACTGCGAACGGGTGACCACACTAAGGGTGAGATGATCACCCGTTCTGCTTAACGATTGATGTCGGTGATCAAGGGCGCGTGGTCACTGGGAGGTGGCGTGCCCTTGGTCCCGGTCTTGCGGGCATCCCGGTCGATGAAGGTTCCGGTGACCGCTTCGGTGAAGGTGGGGTTGGCCAGGATCAGGTCGATCCGCATCCCCAGACCCTTGTGGAAGTTGCCGGCACGATAGTCCCAGAAGGTGAATGGCTTGCCCTTGCTGATGGTCGGCGGCAGATCGGTCAGACCGAGCTTGCGCAGTTCAGAGATAGCCACCCGCTCGGGCTCTGACACATGGGTGCTGCCTTGGAAGTCGGCGATGTCCCAGACATCGTCGTCACCGGGCGCCACGTTGAAATCACCCAGAATGGCGAATGGCCTGTCGCCGGCCGCTGGGTCCACGGCGAAGCGGTGCAGGGCTGAGAGCCACCGCAACTTGTACATGTAGTGGGGGTTGTCCAGCGTCCGTCCGTTCGGGACGTACACGCAGACCACCTGCACGCCTGCACACACCGCGGACAGGAAGCGCGGCTCGGGCGGATCCGTGTCGTTGGGAAAGCCCGGCACATCCGGCAGATCCAGCACGACCTCGTCGATCCCAACCCTGGACAGGATCGCCACCCCGTTCCAGCGACCGTCCCCGCGATGTACGGCCTCGTATCCGAGTTCCGCAAAAGCCTCGTAGGGGAACGCAGCGTCGGGGATCTTGGTCTCCTGCAAGCACAGGACGTCGGGTTTCATCACCTGCAGCCACACGGCCATCCGAGGCATCCGGGTGGGTAGGGAGTTGACGTTCCACGTGACGATTCGCACGAGGTTCAGTCTGGCATTCCAAGCCAGGGCGGCAGCCGAGGGTCGGCCGAGCTCCGACCCGAGCCCCCAGATCGCCGCCGACGCCATGCCTGTCCTGCTGCGCCGGGCCCAGGCTTCGCCTGCAGGCTGAGCAGTTGGGCACTCGTTGCTGCCCGGGGGCGCGAGCCCAGCAATTCGGCACTCGTCGTCACAACACGCCGCACCGGATCGCAACAACCGCCCAACCGCGCGAGACGGCGACCCAACAGACCCACATTCCGCCGACCACCCCTGAGCAACTGGGCAATCGTTGCTGCCCCGGGGGCGCGAACCCAGCAATTCGGCACTCGTTGTCGCAACACGCCGTGACCGATCGCAACAACCGCCCAACCGCGCGCGAAAGCGGCCCAAACACCCACGTTCCGCCGACCACCCCTGAGCAACTGGGCACTCGTTGCCGCCCGGGTGCCTGACTTCGGATGGTCTACAGATCTGGTTGGCTCAACCAGATCCTTACACGCTAGCCCTGCACAACCACCCAGCTGTGGCCCGGCAGCGCATCTCCCGGGTCCCCCGCCACGACCTCGCCCGGCGGTCGCGGCATCGGCTCATCCCCGATGTTCAACGCGACCAGCAGCGCATCCGAGCCGAACGCCGTCCGATAGACCAATCCGGTATTCGTCAGCGACAACGTCTCGGTGCGGGCCGCATGCAGCCACGGATGGCGCCGGCGTAGCCCGATGAGTTCCTGATGCAGACTGAACCAGCCCTGGCCGAGGTCAGCGAGTTCTTCGGGGGTCGCAGGGAAGGGTGGGCGAACTTCGGCATCCCCTCCGGCCTGGTCACGCTTGATGCCGCGGAAACCCTGCTCGTCACCGGCGTACACGCTCGGCGTCCCGCCCACCGTCATCAGCACGACCAGGGCATGGGCGTAGTGGCGCAGATCGGTCAGCTTGCTGGCGATCCGGGTGACATCGTGATTGCCCAGGAAAGTGAGCGGCACGAAGGTGTCCAGCCAGTCGTTGTGGCGTTGCAGCGTCCAGTCCAGTTCGAAGAAGTTCCCTTCGTTCAGCGAACTCCACACCGACTTCCACAACTCGTACTGGGTGACACTGTCCAGCCCCGACTGCTGCACGTACTCGGCGTAGTCCCCGTGAATGACTTCCCCCACGAGGTACGCCTGCGGGTGCCGGGCCCGCACCGCGGGCAGCACTCGTTGCCAGAAGTCCGCCGGAACGGCATACGCCGCGTCGAGGCGCCAGCCGTCGGCGCCGCGGTCCAGCCAGTAGTTCATGACATCGACCACGTACTGGCGCACGACGTCCGACCCATGGTTCAGCGTGACGAGATCCCGATGGCCCTCGAAGTGCTCGTACTCCGGCCAGTGCAAGTGGAACCACTCGGCACTCGGCGCCTCAGGCCCCCCCGCCAGCACCTCCTGGAAGCGCGGGAAGTCCCGGCCGACATGGTTGAACACCCCGTCGAGCAACACCGTGATCCCGCGGCCATGGGCAGCTTGCACCAGGGCCTCGAAATCGCTCTCATCGCCCAGGCGGGGGTCGATCCGGAAGTGGTCCACGGTGTCGTACCCGTGGGTCGACGAGGCGAAGACCGGCCCCAATGCCAGTCCGGAGGCCCCCAGCTCCACGAGGTAGTCCAGCCACTGCTCCAGCCGGGGCAGCCGATGGGTCACCCCTTCTTCGGAATGCTCGGGTGCTCCGACGAATGCCAGGGGGAACACCTGCCACCAGATGGTGTGCTCGACCCCCATCAGAAGCTGACCTGTGGTGCCGCGCCGGCGCCCCCTTCGACTTCGAAGTACTCGGCCTTCTGTGCCGCCATCATCCGGGCGACCATCATGTCGGGCAGGCTGCTGATCCGGGTGTTCCACTCCCGCACGTTGTCGTTGTAGTACTGCCGCGCGAAGGCGACCTTGTCCTCGGTGTCGGACAGTTCGGACTGCAACTGCCGGAAGTTCGCATCGGCCTTCAGGTCGGGGTATGCCTCGGCAACCGCGAAGAGCCGGCCCAGGGCAGCGGTCAGCCCCTCCTCGCTCTTACCTGCCGCCTCGGCGCCCTTGGCACCCATGGCCGCGGTCCGCGCGGTGGTGACATCCTCCAGCACGGTCTTCTCATGTGCGGCGTAGCCCTTAACCGTGCTGACGAGGTTCGGGATCAGGTCGTGGCGGCGCTGCAGTTGCACGTCGATCTGCGCCCACGCCTCCTCGACTTTGTTCCGCAATCGGACCAGCCGGTTGTAAAGGATGACGGCGAACCCCAGGATGAGGACTACGATCACGATGACGACGATGATGCTCACAGATGCCACGGTAGGCCATGTTCCGGATTCCGAAGTTCCGTCTGTTCCTGGTAATACTGCTCACTGCGGGTGTCGCGCTGGGCTGGCTGGGGTTCATGCGGGTCCCGCTCAAGGACGCCTGGACCCTGTTCACCCGCGAGACCGACACGTCGGTGATCGACTCATACGACGCCCGCTACCGTCTGGCGACCGACGGTCAGTTGGAGGTGGATGAGCGGATCGCCGTCGAGTTCACCGAGTCCGGCAAGCACGGCATCTTCCGGATCTTCGACACCGCTGACTCCCAGTACGACAGCGTGGAGCACCCGGTCGAGGTGGTCTCGGTCGAACGTCGGGTCGGCGAGTCGTGGCAGCCCGAACCCTGGATCGTCAGCCAGAGCGGCGATGGCACCGAGACCATCAGGATCGGAAGCCCGGTCGTCACCTTGCCACTGGGGATCCAGCGCTACCGCATCATCTCCACCACGAGCAACGCGATCACTTACAACCCCGCCGGCTCCCAGTGGTACTGGGACGTGATCGGCTCCGGCTGGATGATGCCGATGCGGGAGGTGAGTGTGCGCGCCGTGCTCCCACCGACGCTGCAGACACCAACCTGCGAAGCCAGCGTGCCCTGCGACCTGGTGGCCGACGGGGACGCCTGGACCATCAGCGCGCAGAATCTCGACCCCTACACCCCGATCACCATGAAGGCCCTGTTCGCGACCCCGATCCCCAAACCGCCCACGAACTGGGGTCAGTACTGGATGGTGCTGCTGGCCGGCCTGCTGGCCGCTGCCTCGATCCTGCTGACGCTGGCCACCTTCATCCGCAGTCGCGAACGCCGGCCGAACCCAACCCTGCGCTTCGAACCCCCGGGTCCTGATCCACTGGTCTGCGCGTGGCTGATCGATGAGTCGCCGGCGTCGAAGTCGGTGCCTGCCGTCCTGCTCAACCTCGTCGCGCATGACGTCGTGACCTTCACCGCGGAGCAGCGCACCGCCCACGACGACGACGGACCGGACTGGATCAACCTGCGGCGCACCGGCCAGCCCGTGCCGCCGCTGACCGGTTTCGCGCAGGCGCTGGACGCCCTCGGACTGCACGGGCAGGGCAGCTCCCGAACGATCACGAAGAAGAGTGTCAGCGACGGCAAGATGCTCAAAGACCTCGATGGCAGCATCACGGGTGACGTGGAGCCAAGGGTCGAGGCGAACCGCTTGGCCACTTCTGTCAACGGTTCGTGCCTGGCCCTGTTCCTGATCTATGTGGCGATCATCGGAGGCTTCACCGCCCTGATCTGGTCGAGTCAAGGTCGGTTGATCGCCACTATCCTGCTGGTGGCAGCAGTCGTCGGGCTACTGATCAACAGCCGCGATCAGACGCGGTTGACCGGGGCCGGATCGGACCTGCGCGACGCCACCCTCGGCTTCAAGCAAGTGCTGAGCACCAACGCGTCCATCGAACGTTTCGACTACGCAGCCCGGGTCCGGCATTTCGACGAGTACCTGCCGTGGGCCGTCGCCTTCGACTGCGCGGATGAATGGGCAGCCTCCTGCACCCCGCCGCCAGGCAGTGACCAGATGTCCGGCGTCGGGACCTACTACAGCTCCCCCGCCATGACCTCGCAGATGTGGGCGTTCAGTTCGGGCATCACCGCCGTAGAGGCCTCCGCGGTGGCCGCCTACCAGGCCACCCAGAGCTCCTCCTCCTCCGGAGGTGGCGGCGGGGGTGGCGGAGGCGGCTCGGGCGGGGGCGGCGGCGGGTCCTGGTGAGGCGTTATCGTCGCTTTCTGGGGACCACGTAGACGGTGCGGGAGTACAGCTCCGAGACGGCCGCCTCCTTGGCCGCCTGCAGGCGGATGGCGTAGCGGTGCCCGGGGACCAGGCCACGCCGCACGAAACGGCCCCCGAGCAGGGGGAACGGCAAGCGGCGCCAGGCCCGCTTCGCGGTGGTGTCGCGTATCCACGCGTACTCCGCTGACCCGCCCGGCGGGTCGGTCCAGGTGAGCACGAACGACCGCACCCCCGCCCTGACGCTGATCTCGGCGACCTGCCGGGGACCGTTGGGGACCCGCGGCAGCGGCCGTGGCGGCGGGGAGCCGATGCCCAGACTGCTGAGGGCGTCAGCCACGGCAGCGGCGAAGGTGACCTCACCGGTGCTCGCCAGATGCACGAGATCGTAGGTGTCGACCGACAGTGCTATTCCCTGATCGGTCTGGGCGGTGATCACCCGCGACGTGGGGGTGTCCAATCGGGCAGCGACGTCGCGCAACAGCCGGTTGTACTCAATGACCTGGGCGAACCAGAACTGCGGCAGCGGCACGAGGATCACATCGACATCGGCATCGACGCTGCGTGCCCGGCGTACGAACTCCCCGGCGTCGGCAGCCACAGCCGCCGGCGGCCGCTGCAGCCAGACGAGGTCGTTGATGCCGGCGGCCTGCACGACGACGCTGGGATGGTACGTCGAGATCAGTTCCTCTGCGCTGTAGGGAGCCACCAAGAACGCGGTCCCCGAGACGGCGGCGTGATCGGGGTCGAAGGCGGGGTCAGCGTAGAGATGACAACCGTGGGACTGAGTGTCCTGGTCGAACAGGTCGTCGCGGGGGCCGACGAAGTCGACCTGCACCCCGGATAGGAAGTGCCAGAGGCGGTAGCGCCAGGTGAAGTCGCCGTCCGATCCCTGCGTCAGGGAGTCCCCGGTGAGCAGTATTCGCACCGGGCCGGGGGTTCCTTCGTGCGGGGCGCTCTGCGCAGGGGCTCCGGGCACCGCAGTGAGCAGCAGGGCCACGAGTGCCCCCACCACCATCAGTCGCCTCATCACCCACCCTTTCGGGCCAGTCTAGGAGGCCGAACAGTGACGATGTATCGGTTGTTCATCCGAGTTCGGAAGCCGGGGCAAAGTCGGCACTCGTCGGCGTAGAGTCAGCGGAACGCAGGAATTGAGGTCCTTATGAAGCGAATTGTGCTGACCGGCGTGGCGCTGGTCACCGCCCTTGGCATGACCGCCCCGGCCACTGCCGACACCGGCACGTACGGGGCCAACGACGGCGGCGGGTTCCGCAACGTGCTGCCCCCAGGACAGAACGGCTTGGACACCCTTGGGCAGATCCTGAAGTTCCGCTCGACCGGCGAGTTCCCTGCGCACTGGGCCGATCAGCAGCCTCTCTACGACGGCCTGCTGTACGCCTCTCCCACGCTGACCGACGATCAGGTGGGCGACTACTACAAGGACGCGACCTTCGGGGTGAAGAAGGCCGACCGGGCCACGACCGTCAAGCCTCGTAAAGGTGTGACCATCCTGCGCGACAAGCAGTACGGCGTGCCGCGTGTGTACGGCAAGACGCGCAGCGACACGATGTTCGGTGCCGGTTACGCCAGCGCCAACGATCGGCTGTTCTTGATGGACGTGCTGCGCCACACCGGCCGCGCTGACCTCTCTAGTTTCCTTGGCGGCGCGAACCTGAGTGCGGACGCCAATCAATGGCAGAACAACGCCTACACCAACGACGACCTCAAGCGGATGCTGGAGGCTCCTGCGCACGGCAGCAAGAAGGAGTGGAAGGCCCTGCGCGGCGACGTCAACGACTACGTGGACGGCATCAACGCCTACATCAAGGCCGCCCGGAAGGACCCGACCTTGCTGCCCGGCGAGTACGCCGCCCTGGGTCAGACTCTGAAGGACTGGAAGGTCACCGACGTCATGGCCACGGCCAGTCTGTTCGGCGGGATCTTCGGTCGCGGCGGTGGCGCTGAGGTGCTGTCGGCGCAGATCCTGCGGGCCCTGGAGGCGCGTTTTGGCGTGGAGCAGGGCCGGGCGATCTGGACAGGTTTCCGGTCCAAGAACAACCCCACAGCCCCGACCACCATCCCTGGCAGTTTCCCCTATCAGACCGGGGACGCCTTCTCCCCGAATGGGCTGGCACTGCCGGATCCGGGCACGGAGGTCACGCCGGCCAAGATCATCTCGGGAACCAGCTTGTCGCAGTTGCAATCCACCGACGACACGGTGTCCTTCGGTGATGCCATCCAGCAGGAGCAACTTGACGGCCATCACTCCAACTGGGAGTTGCTGACGGCCAGCAACTCGGCCAACGGCCGCCCCCTCGGTGTGCTCGGTCCGCAGGTCGGTTACTACCTGCCGCAGGTGCTGACCGAGCTGGAACTGCATGGCCCGGGTATCGACGCCCGCGGCGCCGCCTTCCCGGGTGTGAGCATGTACGTGCAGCTCGGCCGCGGCCGCGACTACGCGTGGAGTGCCACCTCAGCGGGGTCGGACAACGTGGACACGTTCGCAGAGGTCCTGTGTGGGGGTAGCAAGTACAAGTACACCTACAAGGGCAAGTGCCGTTCGATGGAGAAGCTGGTCCGCAAGAACTCGTGGAAGCCGAATGCGGCCGATCCCACACCCGCGGGCTCAGCGAAGCTGACCGTGTACCGCACGGTGCACGGTCTGGTGACCCATTACGGGACGGTCAACGGCAAGAAGGTCGCCTATGTGACCGCGCGCACCACGTACCTGCACGAGGCGGACTCGATCGTCGGGTTCATGAAGTTCAACCAGCCCGACCAGATGCAGACCCCCAAGCAGTTCAAGAAGTCGGCGTCGAAGATCGCCTTCACTTTCAATTGGGCCTACGTCAACCACAAGGACACCGCGTACTACCTGTCCGGCGCCTACCCGAAGCGGGCCAAGGGCACCTCGCCCGACTTCCCCGTTCTGGGCACCGGCAAGTACGACTGGCAGGGTTTCGACGCCAAGACCTACACCTCCGATCTGCTCGGCTTCGCCAAGCACCCGAACACCACCAACCAGCCGGTCATGGTCTCGTGGAACAACAAGCCGGCCAAGGACTGGGCGGCTGCCGATGAACAGTGGGGATTCGGGCCGTTCTACCGCTCGAATCTGATCGAGGAAAAGCTGCAGAACGCCGTCAGCGGTGGCCAGAAGGCCACGCTGGCCCAGGTCGTGCAGTCGATGGAGGAGTCGGCCACTCAGGACGTGCGCGGCGTGAAGTTGCTGCCGACCGTGTTCGAGGCCATGGGCGCCATCACTGACCCCGAGGTGAAAGCGGCCGTGGAAACCATGAAGGCCTGGATGGCCGACGGCAGCCACCGGCGCGACCTCGACAAGGACGGCACGTACGAGCACAATGCCGCGATCGTCCTGCTGGACGCCTGGTGGCCGAAGCTGCTCACCACGCAGTTCGAGCCAGGGCTGGGTGAGCCTGCCTTCGACGCGATTCAGTCGATGATGGGATTTGGTGCACCCACGGCCACCCGGCCGAACGCCCCCGGATTCTCGGATGGGTGGTGGGGTTACAGCCTGCTGGATCTGCAGCGGGTGCAGGCTGGAGCCCCGGTGGCCGGTGGCTTCCCCCAGGCGTTCTGCGGCGCAGGCGACAAGACCGCCTGTGCCACGGCGCTGCAAGAGTCGCTCAAGCAGGCGCTCACGGTGACCCCGCAGGACCTGTACGCCTTTGGCGCCTGCACCACTGATCCGCAGCCCTCGTGCTGGAATGCGAACCGGGCGCGGGTGACCGCCGGCGTGACCAAGCCGAACGTCTACCCGTTCCAGAACCGTCCGACCTTCCAGCAGGCCGTCAGCGTGGAGAAGAACGTCAAGTAGTCACTGGTTGGGCACGTCGCGGGCAAAGGCTGCAAGGTCCGCGACGATGCCCGCCGGTAACGGCCGCTGCCCGTGGCTGGCGATGCTGTCCTTGATCGCCTGATAAGTCCGCGCCTGCATGCCGCACTTGCGGCAGGCCGCCAGATGCCGGTGGACGGTGGCCAGGGTCTGGGCGTCGAGTTCACCGTCCAGTGCTGGCTGCAGAAGCTTCATCGCCTTGCCGCAGCTGATCATGTCCTTGCTGCCGAACAGCTTGACCCGCAGTGTCAGATCGTCGCTCATGATGCACCCCCCGGTAGCGATGCCCGCTGAGCCTCGACTCTTGCCTTGATCTTCTTGCGTGCCCGATGCAGCCGGCTCATGACAGTGCCCTCGGGGATGCCCAGCACGGCAGCAGCCTCGGCGTAGGACAAGCCATCGACGTCGACGAGCAGGACGAGGCGGCGCACATCGGGCTTCAGCGCGGACAATCCCGCCGCTACCGCCTGATCCCACTCCCCCAGCTGCGCGGTCTCCTCTGCGGAGGGAGTCGCAGGTCCGGCGGGCAGCGCGGCAGGGTCAACAGGATCCGGTCGCCGGGTTCGCACACTATTGCGATGAGCGTTGCGCAGTATGGTCAACAGCCAAGCCCGTGGGTGCTTGCCGTCGAAGGTGTCGAACGATCGCCAGGCACGGAGCAGAGTGTCCTGGACAAGGTCGTGCGCATCCGCAGGCTGCGGTGTCAGCGATAGCGCGACCCTGAGCATGATGGGGATCTCCGCAACGACGAGACGCTGGTAGGCGTCGTGTTGATCAGCGGGGGGTTCCACTGTGTGAACGTAACCCACCAGGGGAATCGCGCATTCCGCCGCGATGCCGACAGATCTTGTGAGAAAGGAATATTGACCACCCGTCCTGGGTTCCCAGCGCAACACTGACCAAGATCAGGACGGACACATGCGAACACTTTCAGGCATCAGTGCCCTCGCCGTGCTCGCTGCCGGCGCAGTGCTCACTGCACCACCGGCCGCCGCGGAGGACACCATGGCAGCAAGGGCCGGTTCGTGCGCTCAGTTGCATGCCGACTACCCGAAGGGCATCGCAAAGACGGGCAAGGCCGCCCGGGCCGCGGTACGCGCGGGATACCGCAAGCCCTTCGTCTGCAAGCGTGTCTACCTGCGCCTGCAGCCCCTGGACACCAACCGCAACCGATCAGTCTGCGAAATCCGATGAGCGAGAGGCTCCCCTCCATGCCTAACCACCTAACAAAAGCCCTGGTCGCAGGGGCCGGTCTGGCCCTCGCCCTGGTCGTCAGCGGTTGCTCCGACGCCGAGAGCGCGAGCGAACCCGCCGTGTCCTCACCTCCTGCTGCGATGGAGACAACCGCCTCGCCCACAGACCCCACCGCCCAGCCCGTGGCGGCCAGCAACGGCTGGATCACCTGGGAGGACTACCAGCGGGACAAGGCAAGCTATGCCGACTCCGACGTCGTCCTGTTCTTCAACGCCTCATGGTGCCCCACGTGTCAGAACACGGTGAAATCGCTGGACGCCGCGAAGGCGGACTTCCCCGATGGCTTGACGGTTGTGAGCGTCGACTACGACACGGCCACCGACCTGAAGAAGCAGTATGGCGTGACGACACAGCACACCTTCGTACAGATCCAGCCGGACGGCTCGGAGGTACAGAAGTGGACGGGCACCGAAACCGTCGACGCCATCCAGGCCAAGGTCTGAGCCCCGCGTGATCGTCCTACTCGGGGCGGTCCTGGCGGGAGTCCTCACCACACTCGCACCCTGTGTGCTACCCATGCTGCCGGTGATCGTGGGTAGCTCGGTGGTGGCAACGGGACCAGTCGACCCCACGGACCAGGCCGCCGTCGCGACGGCGCGGCGGGTGGCGCGCAAACGCGCCTACGTGATCACGGCGGCGCTGGGGGTGTCACTGGGGCTGTTCACCCTGCTTCTCAAGGCGACCACCGCTCTGATCGACATACCCACCCAGACGTGGGCGCTGATCTCAGGTGGGATCCTGATCGCGCTGGGCCTGACGGGCCTTTTTCCGGCAGCGTGGGATCGGGTGTCGGCGGCTCTGCGGCTGCAGGCACGCTCCACGAGCCGGCTCGCCGCGGCGCGTCAGCAGGAGGGGATCGGTGGGCAGGTACTGACCGGCGCCGCCCTCGGGCCGGTCTTCTCGAGTTGCAGTCCGCTGTACGGATACGTCGTCGTGACCGTGCTGCCGGCCGAGTTCTGGTACGGCATGGCCCTGCTGGCTGCCTACCTCCTCGGCTTGTGCGCAACGCTGCTGGCAATCTCCTTGGCCGGTCAACGGGTCCTCCGTAATGTCAGATGGCTGGCAGATCCGCACGGCTGGTTCCGGCGTGTCCTCGGGGCGGTCTTCATCCTCGTCGGCCTGGCAATCCTCACCGGCTTCGACAAGACCGTTCAGACGTGGATCCTGCAGAACTCCCCCATCGCCCCGTGGAATCTCGACCAGGGATTCATCCCCGAGTGAGCGTGGGAACGCCGACGGCCTCATATGGTGCAGGACTTGGGGAACCGTCGCCGATCCTGACGCATGGACTCCCCCCGAACCCAAGCATGTACTCCGCCATGTGAAAGGGGCCCAAGCGCAAGCGCTGGGCCCCTTTCACATGGCGGAGGATGCGGGATTCGAACCCGCGAGGGCGTTAACCCAACCCGCTTTCCAAGCGAGCGCCATAGGCCTCTAGGCGAATCCTCCACCGACGATGTTACGTGCTGCACCCATCGCGTATCGTGGAGGGGACCCCTCGTGCGGCGGCATCATGCCCAACTCCCCCAGGGCCGGAAGGCAGCAAGGGTAAGCGTGCTCTGTCGGGTGTGCGAGGGGTCCCTTATGTGCGGTTCTGGAAGCTCGGGAAGTAGGCCACCTTCCGCGCCCGCATGATCTCGCCCAAGGGCTGGTGATCGGTCAAAGCATTCCAGGGGTCGAATCGATCGCCCTCTACATCGACCAGGTCATCGCACACCAGCGTGGCGACGGTGACCTTCTCCGAAGCCCAGGTCACGCGTCCATCCTCGATGGGCGTTGACCGGTCGTCGGTGTAGAACTGCGCCTGCACCCGCCACGTCAACGGTCCACGTTGTAGCCGACTCTCGATGTCAGCCCCGAAATCGCGCCACGCGAGTAGGTTGCGGGCCGCCCCCACCGGCTCCACATGCACCTGCGCTGCGTAAGGCCCCCAGGCCACGGGCGCGCAGGAGTGGAATGCGGTGGTCGCGAAGCCGCTGAACGGCCGCGCCTGGTGCGCCACTAACTGGGCCATCTGCAGCGGACCCTGCACCGGGCCGAATTTGCCGATCAGGAATCGCAGCAGGGCCACCTGCCCACGCGCGGCCGGGCCCACGATGTCGGCGAAGTCGCGGGAATCCTCGAAGCCGAAGTTCGGAAAATTGATCAGCAGGAAGTCCTGTCGGTCGGTCGGCCGGCCGAGGGCGCCCGGGCCGGAGACCCCGCGCACGGAGAAGGCGAACCCGCGAACGTCCGGCATGGCGTCCGGCGCAGGGACCACCGCTCCGTTGGACATTCTGACGACGACTTCGTGCTGACCGGGTTTCGCGAACAAGCCCTGCGCGGCATAGTCGGGCAGCAGGTCAGGGACCTGCAGCGTGCCCCGCAGCCCAGCGATCGGCTTGCGGTGAAAGGCCCGTCCCGGGCCCTTCTTGGCGTTGATCCGCGACTGTAGTCTGACGATCTGTTCGGTGAAGGCGGCATGTCGGGACTGTTCATCGACGCCGATGACTTCGGCCCATTCCGTGCTTGGCTGCATGGGACACAGTGTGCCTGACGGACCCGGTTCTCGCGGCCGCACCGGGCTCGCGGGCCACACGCCTCAGTTACCGCCGTGTTTGGCGCGGCGGTGTAGCGGGAATGTCCGAGAATCGCTCAAAGCGGAAGACTCCTGGACAGCGGAACGCCCAGCGGTAGGTGCGCCGTGGCCGTAAGCACAACGGCCGCCCGGGCGCGTGGCTTGCTGCCCCGCCGTGGGCGGGAGGCTTGCGGTCAGGGGTCTTCGAGGGTGCTGCGGTAGACCCGTCCGGTGGGGCTGGTCCATTCCAGGATGTTTCCGGGGAGTCTGCGCACGGTCCATCCGGTGTGGGTTTTGAGGCGGTGATGGTGCCGGCACAGACACGCCAGGTTGTCGGCATCAGTCGGCCCGGCCGGCCAGGGGGTCAGGTGGTCGAGGTCGCATGCTCGGGCGGGGCGCTGGCAGCCGGGGAAGCGGCAGTGCCGGTCCCGTACCTGCACATAGCGCCGCATGGCAAGGTTGGGGGCGTAGCGGATGCCCATGGGTGGGCGGGTCAGGACGGTCACCGCGGGTGTGTGCAGCCGGGCCAGCAGATCGGCGGCGTGGCCGTCGCTGATCGGGCCGTACCCTTCGATCTCGGCCCCCTGGTCGGTCATGATGATGGTCACCGGGACCTGCTGGGCGGGGCTGATCCCCGTCAACAGTTCCACGAAGGTGTCGGCCTGGTTGGCGTCCCGCGACCCGTCGGTGGAACGGCAGGCCACCCGCACCGACTCCATACAGGCGCTGGCTTCTTCGGCGGTGAGGTAGGCGGACAGGGTGGCCATGCCGTCCGGTTCCGGGGTGAGCCACACCCCGCGCTGTTTGCGGGCCCGCTTACGGCGCCGTTCGGCGGCGTCGGGGTCGATCCGGTCGACCTGCCGGGTCAGCCACGGACGTAGCTGCGACTTCGTGTGGGTGGCGGCGTAGGTGATGGCCCGGTCGGCCACCTCCTGCCGGTCGGCCAGCGAAAGCCCGCTGGTGGCGCGGATGATCTCCCGGACCTTGCCCAGATCGATCCGGCCCTCAGCCAGCGCGGCCAGCACCGCGGGCAGGTCGGTGACCACATCCACCGCCACATCGACCATCGCCGACGCGACACCCGGGCTCCAGAGCATCGCGCAGGCGATCTCCGGCGGGCACGGGTCCACGACCACCCCGTCCTGGTCGGCACCAGCCTCGCTCTCCTGGTACACCTGATGCAACGCCACCAGCTGTTGGGCGTGGATGAACCCGATCATCGCCTCCGCGGCCTTCGCCACCTCGAGCGGGTCACCGTCGGGCAGCATCGCCTCCCACGCCGCAACCATCAATTGATCCATACCCCAATGGTAGAACGCACGTACGACAAAACAGTCCGCCCAACAAGTACTGTGGACAGACACGAGCACAACCCACAAACCTCAGGACGACACATCAAGGCCCGGCGCGCCTCGCACGCAGCACGGGATGGACGAGGGGTGGCGCTCGTCGCTCAACCCTTTCGGGCAGGGGAAGACGATCATTTGGGCGGCGACTGGGGAGAACCGTGCTCGCCTGTCCGACCCGCGCCGTAGTCTGGGGCAGTGGCACTCGCCCTCTACCGGAAGTACCGACCAGGCCGCTTCGATGACGTCATAGGACAAGAGCACGTCACGGAGCCCTTGAAGCGCGCCATCGACAGCGACCGCGTGCATCACGCCTACCTGTTCTCCGGTCCGCGCGGGTGCGGCAAGACGTCCAGCGCTCGTATCCTCGCCCGGAGTCTCAACTGCGAGAAGGGGCCGACGTGCGAGCCGTGTGGGGAATGTGACTCGTGTGTCGCCTTGGCCCCCAACGGGTCGGGCAGCCTCGACGTGATCGAGATGGATGCTGCCACCCATGGCCTGGTCGATGATGCCCGGGAACTGCGAGAGCGCGCCATGTTCGTCCCCGCGCAGAGCCGGTACAAGATCTACATCATCGACGAGGCCCATCAGCTGGGGCCCGGCGCCGCCAATGCCCTGCTCAAGCTGATCGAGGAACCTCCGGAGCATGTCCGATTCGTCTTCGCGACGACGGAGCCGGACAAGATCATCGGGACGATCCGTTCTCGGACCCACCATTACGCTTTCCGCCTCGTCCCGGCCCGCACCTTGGCCAAACACCTCGCCGGCGTGTGCGCCGCTGAGGGCGTTCCAGCCGAGCCTGCGGCGCTGGCCCTGGTCGCCCGGGCCGGAGAGGGCAGCGTCCGGGACTCCATGTCCATCCTGGGACAACTTGTCTCCGGGACGGGCCCAGACGGTCTGACCTACGAGACCGCCGTGCAGCAACTCGGTGTCACCGACGCCTCGCTGCTCGATGATGTGACGCTGGCCATCGCGGCCGGAGACGTGGCCCGGCTGTTCGTGCGGATCGGTGACGTGGTGGATTCCGGCCATGACCCCCGCCGATTCGTCACCGACCTGCTCGAACGCTTCCGCGATCTGCTGGTCCTGCACGTCCTGGGTGTGGACAAGGCGGCGCAGCTCGTGGACCTCCCCGAGGACCGGCTGCCCGAGCTGCACGAGACGGCGCAGGGTTTCGGCCGGATGGAACTCAACCGCATCGCGGACGCCCTGTCCGACGCGTTGAGCGAACTGCGCGGCGCGACGGCACCCCGGCTGCACCTGGAGCTGTTGATGTCCGAGGTCTGCCTGCCGGCCGGCGCGAACGACCAGTTGGATCTACTGGCCCGCCTGGACCGGCTCGAGCGCCGCCTGGAGACCGTGGCGGGGCGTGCTGCCGCGGCACCGGTACCGGCCCCCGCGCCACCAGCGCAGCGGCCGGTTGCCCCCACGGCAGGCCCACCCCCTGACGCACCGACGCCGAAGGTCCCACCGGCTGCAGGCGGGCGCCGGGCGCCGGGCCCACCACCAGCCTCCGGCTCGCGACAGCCCCCGACCCGTCCCCAGCCCTCCTCCCCCGCGACTGCCCCCCCGGCCGCACACCTCAGTCTGGTTCCTCCGGACAAAGCCCCGACTGACGTGCTGCTGGACAAGGTTCTGGCGCTGTGGCCGCGCGTCCTGGACCGTGTGCGAGAGAACTCCCGGGTTGCCTTCCTGCTGGTCCGCGACACCCGGCCCGTCTCACTGAGCAACAGCATCCTGACGCTGACCCAGGCCAATTCCGGGGCCATGGCCGCCTTCACCCAGGGCGGGCACGCGGAGCGGGTCCGGCAGGCGATTCTGGATGAGCTCAAACTCGACCTGACGGTTGAGATGACCCTCGGTGATGCGCCGCCACCCAGTGCGTCCAAGGTCCCGCCACCCGAGCCGGAACCCGAGGACGACCTGCCCAGCGAGGACGACGAGGCGATCGTCTCGACAGCCGAGTCAGGTCTCGAGCTCCTCCAGCGTGAGTTGGGTGCCCGCAAGATCACTGAGTTCGAGGCCGAGTAGGCATGTACCTGACGTCTTACGAAGGCGCGCTCCAGGAGTTGATCGACCGCCTGCAGCGCCTCCCGGCGGTCGGGCCCAAAGGTGCACAGCGCATCGCCTACTACCTGCTCGAGGCCGAGCGCGAGGACGTCGAGGCACTGGCCACCGCCCTGCTCGCCGTCAAGGATCGGCTCAGCGTCTGTCGTGTGTGCCACAACACCGCCGAGGGTGAGTTGTGCCGGATCTGTCGTGATGACACTCGTGATCCCACGGTGCTGTGCGTTGTGGAGGAGCCGAAGGATGTCATCGCGATCGAGCGGACGCGGGAGTTCACCGGCAAGTACCACGTGCTGGGCGGAGTGCTGGACCCCATGCGCGGCATCGGACCAGACCAGTTGACCATCACTTCCCTCTTCGCACGATTGTCGGACGGGACGGTGACGGAGGTCATCCTGGCGACCGACCCGAACACCGAGGGTGAGGCCACCGCTGCGTATCTGGGACGGCAACTGGCGTTGATCGGTGTGACAGTGACACGGTTGGCCAGTGGCCTACCCATGGGGGGCGATCTTGAACTGGCCGACGAAGTGACGCTCGGACGAGCATTCGCAGGACGAAGGAGGATCGATGAGTGACCTACCCGGCGATGAGGTGGCCCTGACCGCAGCGGCCACCCCTGAGGACTCCGTGGCTGAGCAGCTGTGCAACGACCTGGCCAGCGGTGTCCAGGAGTTCATCCGGGCTGTGGAGGTCGTCGCCGCGGGCGCCCTGCAGGACACGGCCATCTCCGTATTACTGATCCACACCGCGGAGTTGGCCGCGCGCGGAGCCCGGCTGGGTGCGCTCACCGACATCGTGCCGGAGGGCCGCTACGAGCCGGACAACGGCCTCGAGCCGGAGGTGGACGCCCTGCGGATGCGTCTCGCGGAGGTCTTCGCCCACGCAGACACCTACCACTCGGTGGACGACCCGTATTTCCCGGCGCCGGAGATCGTGGAGTCGAGCCTGTCGTCCGATCTCAGCGGCATCGTCAGCGACCTGCTGCACGGTCTGGGGCACTACCAGGCAGGCCGGTCGATCGAAGCTCTGTGGTGGTGGCAGTACGCCTATCTGTCGAGCTGGGGTGAAGAGGTCCTCAACGCTCAGGCCGCTCTGCGGTCACTGGTGGCGCATCTGCGTCTGGATCTGGAGTCACAGGTCGGCTGACCCGGGTCAGGAAGTCCACGATCACCGGCACGTACCACGGCACTTGACCCTGCCCGTGGAAACCGACATGGCCACCATGCTCGGTGAGGATGAGGTCCACCGTGGGCAACGCCTCCCAATCGATGAGCTCGTACGGTCCCACGGGAATCATCGGGTCGTCCTTGGCATGGATCACCAGCAGCGGCACCTCCACCTGGGGCAAGAAGCGCTGGCTGGAATTGACCGCGTAGTACTGCGCCGCGTCACGCCAGCCGTGCCGGGGGGCGGTGATCGCGCTGTCGAAATCCGGGATCGTCTTGGCTGCCAACACCGCTTGCCGTTCCTCCGGCGTGTACCGAGCGCCCGGCCGTAGCACCTCGTCTTTGAGCCGGCCCACCAGGAACTTCTCGTACAGCCCGAACATCCTGCGGTGAAGGTGCTCGGCCCCGACCGTCAGGTCCAGCGGCGCCGACACCGAAACCCCCGCAAGTACCCCCGGCGTGTGCTCTCCCAGCAATTTGATCGTGGCGTTCGCGCCCAGCGAGTACCCGACCACGGCCGTTGGTCGGCCGATCCAGTCGACCACCGTGCACAGATCCTGGGTCTTGCCCCCGTGATACATCCCGGCGCAGTACTGTCCTGAGACTCCCGCCCCCCGCAAGTCGACCCGCGCGACGGGGAACCCCGCCGCCAGCAGCCCCGCTGCGGTCACGCGCACATAGTCCGATTCGGCGCTCCCGCCGAGCCCGTGGACGAGCAGAACCGTGGGCAGGTCCGCTGCACCGTCATTGCTGAAAACCGCCAACCGGTCGCCGTCGCCGAGATCGACGAGGTCCATCCGCGATGCCGGCAGCGTCACCCGTGGGGGCAGGATGCGGCTGCGTGTGGTCTGCAAATGGTGGTTGCGCCAGCCACGGCGAGGAATGAACTCGGTACTCACAGCATCAGCCAGCGTCGTGCCACCCCCTCAGTATTCCCGCATACTCGCCCAGCGCACGAGGCGTACGCCGGTCGTGTTTCGTCGTACGCTGAAGACTAGGAGGCGACAGTGTCAGCAATCGTGTGGCTCATTGCAGCGGTGCTGCTGGGCATTCTCGAGGTCTTGAGCCTCGACTTCGTGCTCATCATGCTGGCCGCCGGTGCCCTCGCGGGAGCGGGCGCCGCGGCTCTGGGCGCCCCGTTGATCGTCCAAGCCGGAGTCGCCGCCGGCGTGGCCGTCGTGGGCATTTTTGCGGTGCGTCCTATCGCCTTGCGCCATCTGCGCTCCGGCCCCGCCGCCTTGACAGGGGTGGATGCTTTGATCGGGCAGAAGGTCGCTGTGCTCGAAGAGGTGACACCGAGCGCTGGACGGGTCAAACTCAGCGGTGAGATCTGGTCGGCGCAACTTGAGGAGGGATGGGACACCCTGCCCGCCGACAGTACAGGGACCGTCGTTGAAATCCGCGGAGCGACCGCCATCATCCGCCCGTACTGAGGAGAAGCCATGACCGGACCCATTGCCGGAGTCGTTGTTGTACTGCTCGTTCTGCTCTTCATCGTGATCGTGCTGGCCAAGACGGTCCGGATCGTGCCGCAGGCGCAGGCCTGCGTGGTCGAGCGGCTCGGCCGGTACAGCCGCACCCTGCACGCCGGGCTGCACATTCTGATCCCCTTCATCGACCGGATCACGTCGCGTTTGGACCTGCGCGAGCAGGTGGTGACTTTCCAGCCGCAGCCGGTCATCACTGAGGACAACCTGGTTGTGAGCATCGATTCGGTCATCTACTTCCAGGTGACTGATCCCAAGGCAGCGACCTACGAGATCCAGAACTACATCTGGGGTGTTGAGCAGTTGACCGTCACCACCTTGCGCAACGTGGTCGGCAGCATGGACCTCGAGGCGACGCTCACCTCACGTGACTCCATCAACAGCCAGTTGCGCGGTGTCCTCGACGAGGCGACCGGCAAGTGGGGGATCCGTGTGAACCGCGTGGAGCTCAAGGCCATCGATCCGCCGCCCAGCGTGCAGGAGTCGATGGAGAAGCAGATGCGTGCCGAGCGTGACCGGCGCGCCGCGATCCTCACAGCCGAGGGCGTGAAGCAGTCCCAGATCCTCACCGCCCAAGGTGAGCGGGAAGCGGCCATCCTGCAAGCCCAGGGTGAGCAGCAAGCGGCCATCCTGCGTGCCGACGGTGAGGCGCAGGCCGTGGCGATGGTCTTCGGGGCGATCCACACCGCCGACCCCGACCCCAAACTGCTGGCCTACCAGTACCTGCAGGCGCTCCCGCAGATCGCTGCCGGCGACTCGAACAAGGTGTGGGTCGTGCCTGCGGAGTTGACCGCTGCCCTGGAGAGTTTCAGCAGCGCCTTCAAGCGGGACACCCCCAACACCTAAGGGGCCAGCGTGTACTGCTGGAAGAACTCCCACATGAGGGTGCTGGCAGTCACGGACTGTGTGGTCTTGCCCAGCGTCGGCTCGATGGCATCGGCCACGAAGGGTGACGCCCCCGGCCAGGTATGACCGGCGCCCTGCACGCGGTAGAACTTCACATCGGCGTTGTCCGTGCAGGCGGCCCACTCGGTCAACCGCACATCGCCACCGATGCGCTCGACCGAATCGGTCTGGCACCCGTTGTGGTTGGCCCAGTCGCGCATCGCCGCAGGCACCGCCGGAAGGTCGAACGCCTCCGTCTCGCCCTGTGGCTGGCCTCCCCGGAAGGGCACGACGGGGTCCTTCGTGCCGTGGAAGTAGATGATGGGCGCCGGTGCTGCCTTTTCGCACGGCGGCGCGAACAGGGTCAGTGCGACTCCCCCGAAGGCCGCGAACTTGCGGTCGGGGGCGCAGGCCAGTGCGAATGTCAGCGCTGATCCCATGGACATCCCCGACGCGTAGAGCCGGCTCGGATCAGCGCAGGGCACAGCGTCATAGACAGCCTTGAGGTAGTCGGCGTCGGTGCCCCCCAGGATGTCCCAGCGCCCATCCACGGCATTCGGCGCGACGACGATGAACCGTCCTGCTTCAGCCACCTGGTCGAAACCGGTCAGCAGCAGCTGCTGCTGGGCGTTCGAGCCCCGGCCGTGGAACGTGAAAACGACCGGCGAAGGGTTCTGCACCTCCCGGGGAATGTGCAGCAGGAAGGAGCGCTTCCCGACCTTGACCTCACGGGTGCCACTGGCGCCGGCGTCGCACGGGGCCGGTGTCGGCGACGGACTGGCTTCGGTGCCTGAAGAGCATGCGGCGAGAACGAGGGCGGCGATCAGCAGGAGGGACCTCTTCACACGCATAAGTCTGGCGCACGCTCAGCCCAGCATGTGATTGCCTACCACAATGAGCCAACTCGCCATGTTTGTCTCGGGGCTGCCCCAGCACCGCGTCACGACATTGACGCGCGAGCACGCCAGCGCCGTGGCCGACGTGGTAGGCGAGATGGAACTGTCCTACTTCGGCCGTTCGGAGACCAACCCACCTGAGATCATCGGAATGCTCAATGCGCCGGAACTGCGGGGCACTCAAGGGACCGCTGGTGTGTGGTCGCAGGGGCGGCTGGTGGCCGTCCTGCTGGCCTACGACGCCTTGGAACATGAGCAGGGCCTGTTCCTGGACGTGTTCGTGCGTCTGGCAGGGGATCGCCGGCAGATCATCGACCGAATGCTGTTGGCAGCACGAACCTACGCAGACTCACTGTCGGCGCGCCATGACTGCTGGCTGAAGTCGGACAACTTCGTCGGCGACACCGACATGGTGGCGGCATTGGCCGCCGACGGCTACCACCAACACCGTGAGTACCTGCGCATGCGGATCGACTTCACCGGACCTCCGCTGGTGCCCACCCTGCCGCCGGGTCTGCAGGCGAGCCCTATGACGGACGCCGACTGGCCCGCCATCCATGCCGTGCTGACGCGCGCGTTCCGTGACCACTACGACTCCCACCCACTGCCGCTGGACCTGTTCCAGGCAGGTTTGGACCGAGCAGTCAATGACATGCAGATGTGGCGGTTGATCTATGACGGTGCGGATCTGGTTGGCGTGCGGATCAGTAGTACGCGCTACGCGCCGCACGGCCTGGGCTATGTCGACTCCCTCGGCGTACTGCCGCAATACCGGGGGCGCGGGATCGCGACGTACCTTCTGCGTGATGCCTTCGCCATGGATCAACGCGCCGGAATGGTGGGGACGGCCCTGCACTGTGATGCCACCAACCTCACCGGAGCCACGCGGTTGTACGAGGCGGTCGGGCTGCGGGAGGATCAGCGCTACACGGCTTGGCGCGCCAGAATCGGGCATCCCGCGCGGTGACGGAGGTGACTGTTCGCCTACCCGTCGCCCAGCGTTCATGCGGGTATCTGCGAATTCAGATTCAGGTTAGGCACAATCTACCCATGACCCGTGACCCCCAGGTGGAAGTGCAATTGCGAAACGTGGTGGACGGCCTGGTGAACCACACCCAGGGCGCCATCCCCCGGCAGGATCTGTCGGCGCTCGTCGACCAGCTCTATGACGAGATGTCCGCAACCGCGACCATCCAGACGTTCCTGCCCGTGCTCGTGGGCAGAGCTGCCCTGGCGAAGGTGTCGGGATCAGTGCAGCAGGCTCAGGCCGATCTGCGGGATCGCCCCGAGGTACTCATCGTCTGCCAGGAGAATGCCGGGCGATCGCAGGCCGCCGCCGCCCTCTTCCGCCATTACGCACCGGGACTGCTGTTCGTGGAGTCGGCCGGCCTGATGCCCGCCGACCGCGTCCTGCCCGGCGTCGTGGACGCGCTGGCGGCCCATGGCGTGCACCTGATCGATGAGGCCAAAGCCCTCGAACCGGAGATGCTGCAGCGGTCCTCCCATCTCATCGTGATCGGTGACGCCGACCTGGAGGGCACCCATTGGGACCTGCCCGTACTGGACGGCGCTTCACCGGCGGAGGTCGCCGACGTGCTGGTCGACATCGACCTGCGTGTGCGCGAGGCCCTGACCGAGTGGTTTCCGGACTTGGACCTCGCGCATCCCGTCATGCAGGGCGTGGCTGACCCCGTGTGACGAAGGCGCGCTACTGCGGGCCGGCCATCCGCTTCTGCCCCACCGGAACCCAGTCGAACGTGCGCGTCACGGCCTGCTGCCAGCGGTTGTACAGCCAGTCCGCCTGCTTCTTCTCCATCTCGGGCACCCAGCGCTTGCCCTCGACCCAGTTCGCACGCATGTCGTCAGCACCCTCCCACGCTCCGACGGCCAGGCCCGCCGCATAGGCAGCTCCCAGAGCAGTCGTCTCGATGACCTGTGGGCGGATCACCGGCACCCCCAGCAGATCCGCCTGGAACTGCATGAGGGTTTCGTTGAGCACCATGCCTCCGTCGACCTTTAGCGTTGTCAACTTCACTCCGCTGTCAGCCTCCATGGCCTCGATCACCTCCCGCGACTGGTAGGCCGCCGCCTCCAGGGCAGCCCGCGCGATGTGCCCCCGGTTGATGAAGCGGGTCAGTCCCACGATGGCCCCGCGGGCGTCACCTCGCCAATAGGGGGCGAACAGTCCGCTGAACGCCGGCACGAAGTAGCAGTCGCCGTTGTCTTTGACTCCTTTGGCCAACTCCTCGACCTCTGCGGCCGACGAGATGAGCTGCAGGTTGTCGCGCAGCCACTGGATGAGGCTGCCGGTCACCGCGATGGAACCTTCCAGGGCGTACACGGCAGGCTCTTCGCCCAGTTTGTAGCAGACAGTTGTCAGCAGACCGTTCTGACTCAGCACCTTCTCCGTGCCCGTGTTGAGCAGCAGGAAGTTGCCGGTTCCGTACGTGTTCTTCGCCTCCCCGGGACTCAGGGCGGCCTGCCCGAACGTCGCCGCCTGCTGGTCGCCCAGGATGCCCGCGATGGGGACGCCACGCATCGAGGCGGGACTGCGGACCTCGCCGTACACCTCCGACGAGCTGCGGATCTCGGGCAGCATCGACTCCGGGATTCCCATGGCCGCCACCAGTTCCGGGTCCCACTGCAGGGTGTCCAGGTCCATCATCAGCGTTCGGGAAGCGTTCGAGGGGTCGGTGACGTGCACGTCACCGCCAGTGAGGTTCCAGAGCAGCCAGGTGTCGATCGTGCCCATCAGCAAGTCGCCAGCCTCGGCCTGCGCCCGGGCTCCGGGCACGTTGTCCAGGATCCAACGCACCTTCGGTCCGGAGAAGTAGGTGGCCAGCGGCAGCCCCGTGGTCTGCCTGAAACGCTCCTCCCCGACCGTCTCCGCGAGCTCGTCACAGATCGCCTGCGTGCGAGTGTCCTGCCAGACGATGGCGTTGTAGATCGGCCAGCCCGTGTGCCGGTTCCACACGACCGTGGTCTCGCGCTGCTGGGTGATCCCGACCGCCTTCACATCGGCCAGTGACAGGTTCGACCGCGCCAGTGCGCTACCCATACACTCGCGCACATTGCGCATGATCTCCTTGGGGTCGTGTTCGACCCAGCCGGCCTGCGGGAAGATCTGTTCGTGCTCCACCTGGTGGCTGGCCAGCGGGGTCCCCGACTCGTCGAAGAGGATCGCCCGACTGGATGTGGTCCCCTGGTCGATCGCCATTACCGGCATGAATAGTTCTCCTCACGTTTCACTCTGGTTTAGAACCCTAGACCAGGGCGCTCGCGATTTCGCCTTATCGGCACCCCTCGGGACGCTGGTTCGGCCAAGGGGTGCCGATAAGGCGATGGTCTTTGTCAGGACCCGGCAGTACGGTGGCGATGTTCACCCGAGGAGAGGATGCACACCATGCGCTACCCGAACGGCCTGTTCGGCTGGATCGATCTGATGACCCGCGACACCGCCGCGGCCACCCGCTTCTACGAGGGTCTCTTCGGCTGGAGCCACGTTGACCTGCCCACCCCCATGGGGGTGCCCTACACGCAGTTCTTCAAGGATGGCCAACTCGTCTGTGGCATGAGTCCGATGATGCCGGGTGTTCCCGAGTCCGTCGGCGCCTTCTGGAACTCGTACGTCATCGTCGAGGATGCAGAGGCGACGATTGACCGCGTCCTGCCTGCCGGAGGCAGTGTCCTCATGGGACCCGATGACGTCATGGATCAGGGCCGGCTGGCCATGATCGCTGATCCAACCGGTGCCACCGTCGGACTGTGGCAGCCAAACCAGCACCAGGGAGCCGATGTCTTCAACGTTGCCGGATCCCTGACCTGGAACGAGTTGCAGACCCGCGACATCGACGCAGCACTACCCTTCTACGCAGCGGTCTTCGGCTGGGAGTGGACCGACGGGCCTGACGACGGCTATCACATCGCCAACCTGCCGAACAAGCCCGGCGACGACAAGACCAATGCGGGAGCCATGAGCACCCCTCCGGGCGTACCAGCGGAGGCCCCCAATGTCTGGTCGGTCTACTTCGCGGTCGATGACTGTGATACCTCGGTAGCTGCCGCGCAGGGGCTGGGCGGCAGCGTGTTCCTGCCTGCCATGCAGATGGGCCCGGGCAAATTTGCCGGCCTCATGGATCCGACCGGCGGGATGTTCTTGCTCGGCTCGTTCGGGGGCTGAGCCACGTAGCAGTTGTGCGGCCCACCCGGATTCGGATGGGCCGCACGCCTGTTTGACTGCTAGACTTTGGGCTGATTCGGCTTCAGGGTGAACCGCTTCACCTTGCGGAAGGCGTGGTATTCGTCGGTGGCCGGTGCGAACCAGACCACCTTCACCTTGACGGGGTATTGGGACTTCGAGATGACGCGGAACGAACCATTCTTACGGACCTTGACCCGGCAGTAGGAGAGTTGGCCTGCCGCTTTGGGCCTCGAGATCTTGCACAGTGCCCGGACCTGCACGTCGCGGCAGCCCTGGATCACCGCCACACCCGGTATCCGGGTGACCCCCGTTGGGCAGGTGCGTGCCTCTTTCGTCACGCCCACCACGTCCTCGGCCCGGTTGTTCGCCGGATTCGGGTCCTTGGAGGTGGCGTCCACGACTGCCACGTTCACGATCTGACCGCTGGCCGCCACCGTCTTGACGACCACAGTGATGACAGAGGAGGCCCGCGGTGCCAGCGGCTGGGCGAGATCGCAGGTGATCACCTGGTTGGCATGCTGACACGTCCAGCCGGGTCCTCCCGCGCTGACGTACTCCAACTCGGCCGGCAGTGTGTCCTTCACCGACACCCCGTAGGAGGTACCTGGACCATTGTTCGTCACAGTCAGGGTGAACGTCACCTCTTCTCCCACTCGCACCGAAGCCGGGGTGTGTGACTTGGTGATCCCCAGATCAGCATCGGGACCGGTGACGACCGCCGTGTCCTCGTCCGTGACGGGAGGCTTGTTGCCCGGAGGTTGTCCGGTCGCTCGCGCGATGTTCGTGACGCGGCCGGACTCCACGTCCGCCTGCGTGATCGTGTACAGCCCCGTGCACGTGGTCTTCTCGGCCGGTCGCAAGACCGCGGGGATCGCAGGGTTGCAGGTCAGATTCGCCAACTTGGGATCGGTGACAACCACGTCGCGCAGCGTCACGTTCCCCGTGTTCGTGGCCACCAGGGTGTAGTTGATGACCTGCCCGACCTGTGTATAGGTCTGCGGATCGGCCCGCTTCACGATGTCGATGGCCGGCCGCACGTCGCCCGGGACGGTCTGACTGTCGGTGTCCGTCACGTCCGCGCCCTTCGGCGGTGTGCCTTTGGTGAACGCGGTGTTATCCACCACACCGGCGTCCACGTCGGCCTGCGTCACGGTGTAGGAGCCGGTGCACGTCATCGTCGCTCCGGGGGCCAGCGACGACCCCAGCGCGGGGCTGCAGGGCACATCGAGTTGCCCGAGCTTCGGATCGGTGATCTGCACGTTTGTCAAGGTGACGTTACCGGTGTTCGTCGCGACCAGACGGTAGGTGATCTTGTCACCGGGCTTGGAATAGGGCGATCCGCTCGTCACAGTCTTGCGGAGGTCGACAGCAGGGGTCCGCACTGCCGTCAGCACTGGAGTCGTTGTTCGCACCTCGTTGCGGACGCCGTTCCACCCGAAGGCCTCGAACTGCGCCTGATAGAGGTTGCCGCGATCGATGTCGCTCTGCTTGATCCGATAGGTCGCGGTGCACGTGAAACTGTCGCCCACCGGGAACTCGGCCTTGGGGTTGTCATGCGACGGACAACCCGCCGAGAACGTCACGTCCGGGTCGGAATTGGCCAACCCCGCCCTGGTCAGATTGAACTGACCTGAATTGGTCGCTGTGATCCTGAAGGTGATCACCTGGCCCACTGTGTCAAACGTCGTCACATTCGCCGGGACGGTTGCCAGTTCAATGTTGATATTGAACTGATCAACCGCCGACGCCACAGCGATCCCCGGAAGGATCATGACCGCCGCCACCATCGCCGCAACAAACCGCCCAAAACCCCGCAAGACCCTCATCATGCCTGGAACGTACCAATCTTTACGATACTCATAAGCAAGTCGTTTCAATCGGTGGATATCTCGCGGAACAGGCGATCGGCGACCTCTCCGAAGGCCCCTGTAACATAGCCTCTAGGCATGCTCTATCCCCACGGCATGGTCGGCTGGATCGACACGTTCACCTCCGACACCGACAAGGCCAAGGCGTTCTACGAGGGCCTGTTCGGCTGGCAGGCGTACGACCGCACCGACCACATGGGGGCCCACTACCTGCAGTTCTATCTCGATGGCCAACTCGTCGCAGGGATGAGCGAGATGCCCGCCGAGATGGCCGCCGAGGGGCTGCTCCCCCAGTGGGTCTCCTACGTGTTGGTTGAGGATGTGGACGCCGCTTGCGCGCGCACGCGCGAGGCCGGAGGTCAGGTCATGCTGGCCCCCACAGATGTCACCGATCAGGGCCGCTTGGCCAATGTCATGGACCCGAGCGGAGGGATGTTCGGGGTCTGGCAGCCGTACGCCCATGAGGGTGCGGATGTCTTCAACGCCCCCTGCACCCTGACCTGGACGGAACTGCAGACGCGCGACCTCCCGGCCGCGCTGCCCTTCTACGAGCACGTCTTCGGTTGGGAGTGGGTTGACGGGTCCACACCGGACTACAAGGTCGCACTGCTGCCCACCAAACCCGGCGAGGACAAGGCCAACGCGGGGGCCGAGCCCATGCCACCCAATGTGCCTGAGGAGATTCCAGCCGTCTGGCAGGTGTACTTCGCCGTGGACGATGTGCTGGGCACCGTCGAGGATGCCCTTGCGCTCGGGGGCAAGACGTTCGTCAAGGCCACACAGAACGCCGGGAGTGTGACGGCCGGCATCCTGGATCCCAACGGGGCTCGCTTCATGGTCGTGGGCACCCGCTGAGGGACAACGTGAGAGTCACGTTAGGTCCGCGCTCGACACCTTGACCCGGCTTGGGGGAGGTGAAGGATGGACCCATGTTGGCCAAGCGCGCAGTATCCGTGGTCGCCGCCTCCGCGGTGTTGCTCGGTCCCGGCGCCGTCCAGGCTCAGCCTGCGCCTGAGCAGCTCGTGCAAGCGGTCGCCGACTCAGCGGCGCAGACCTACCGGCAGGCACGGGCCCGAATCCTGAGCCGCTACCACGACCGGACTGCGGCAGCCCAGGATCGACTGGCGCACGCAACCGACCGGGACGGCGCGTGGTCGCAGTACAGACGGTCGACGCGCCAGGCCCGAGACGATGCCAGCGCGGAGCTGGAACGGGCCCGATCCGCGTTTCGGGCCACCGTCGCCGCCGCCCGACAGGGTCACTGAATCCTCCGGTCAAGGGGTCACCCGGGTAGTATCGCGCCCATCACGGCAGCGCCTTCCAGCAAACCGATCAGCTCACGGTCGCCCATGAGATCGCCGACAGTTCCGCGCTCCCTGATGTTGATCTTCACGGCCCCAGCCATTCCCACCCGGCGAATCGTCGGTTACCTTGAAACGTATGCCCATGCTCAGGGAGGTCCGGCCATGACCCGGAAACTGTCAACACGGATCATCTCACTCGGGGCGGCACTGGCCGGACTGGCGGCCATGACCGCCGTCACCGCGCCCACCGCGACGGCGGACGAAACCGTGGTCAAACGGGTTGGGGCAACCATCATCTATAAGAACGTCGCCCACCCCACGCGCCCCGGCAACTGCGGGTCCCTCGTGATCCTGGAGTGGACAGACCCTCAGGTGGAGGGGTTCACACCGACGGGCTGGACCGGTCACTATTTCTTTGGCCCTCCAGAAGCACGCGTCGAGAAGACCATCACCGGGACGCCACCTTTCCACAACACGCTGGACATAGTGAGTGTCAACTTCTACGCGACCGGCGGCGCCAATTGGTTCTCGGTCGGTTGGAAGTCTCGTGCGGCCAGCCCGGCGGCCGGATATCCCCTTGACTGCTCAGACCAGGTCGCCACCCTGCAGGGGTTGTACGGCACGCAAGCGTGGGTGGATGTCACCGGGACCGTCTCTGCGTCGTCCACCGCCGAGTGCCTGAAGGCCCGCGATCAATACAAGTCCGCCCAAAGCAAGGTCAAGGAGTTGCGCCGGGATCTGCGCAAGGCCAAGTCCGAGGCGAGGAAAGACAAGATCCGCAGCCGGCTGAAAGCCGCCATCCAGAAGCGGGCGCAGTCCAGCGCTGCCTTGGGCAAAGCCTGCAACGGCTGAAACCAGGTCAGCAGGGAGTCGCCTGGGGGGCCAACAGGTCCGAGACCACGCGGCCGATCTCATCGGTCTCCAGCAGGAAGCCGTCGTGGCCGAAGGGGGATTCCACGACGTCGAGGTCCACTGCGAGCTCGTCGGCGATCTGCTGCTGTAGGTACAGCGGGTAAAGCCGGTCGGAGGTGATACCCACGACCCGGGTGGGCACCTCGACCTCGCGCAGCGCGCCCAGCCCGCGGCCACGGTACACATCGTGCAGGGCCATCGCATCGGACAACGACACATAGGTGGCAGGATCGAATCGTCGTTCGAGCTTGCCGGCCTGGTGGTCGAGGTAGGACTGGACCGCGAACCGGCCGTCGGCCAGGGCGTTCTCCCCCAACTGGTGGTCGCGGCCGAAGCGGGCGGCAAGCTCCCGCTCGGTACGGTACGTCAGGTGCGCGATGCGCCGGGCGATGCCCATCCCTCTCACCGGCGCGCGGCCGGTGTCGTGGTAGTCGCCGCCCTGCCAGTCCGGATCAGCCCTGATCACGTCGATCTGGACGTTCTGGGTCGCGATCTGGTCCGCGGTCGCCGACGCCGAAGTCGCCATCACCAGGGCCGTGCCCACCCGATCAGGGTGCTGCACGATCCACTCCAGCGTGCGCATCCCGCCCATCGAACCGCCCATGACGGCGGTGAAATGCTCGATGCCCAGCGCGTCGGCCAGAGCCACTTCCACAGCGACCTGGTCGCGGATGGTGATCCGCGGCCAGCGCGATCCGTACGCCCGGCCGTCCGGGGCGATACTCGACGGACCGGTCGTGCCCTGACAACCCCCGAGCACATTCGACGACACCACGAACCAGCGGCGGGTGTCGATCGCCTTGCCCGGACCGATCAGCTCATCCCACCAGCCGGCAGTCGGCTGGCCGGGGGCGGTCGGCCCGGCGGCATGCGCGTCACCGGTCAAAGCGTGCTGAACGAGCACCGCGTTGTTGCCGTTGTAGACGCCCCAGGTCTCGTACGCGACGCGCACCTCCGGCAGCCGCTCACCCAGATCCAGACCCATGGGGCCCAGGTCCGCGAACTGCCGCCCCGCCACCGGATCTCCTGGGCGCCAGCCGCCGGAGGTGCTCATCGTCAGGCCTGCTTCGCTGCCCGGAACCCGGCGTCGAGGTCGGCCAGGATGTCGTTGATGTTCTCGATCCCGACGGCCAGCCGGACCAGCCCCGGCGTCACGCCGGCGGCCACCTGCTCCTCGGGACTCAGCTGAGAGTGAGTCGTCGAGGCCGGGTGGATCACCAGGCTGCGCACGTCACCGATGTTGGCGACGTGGCTGTGCAGTTCCAGCGCCTCCACGAAGGCTTGCCCCGCCTCGACACCGCCGGCGATCTCGAAGGCCAGGACGGCGCCGGTGCCCTTCGGCGCGTACTTGCGGCCCGTCTCGTACCAGGGGCTGCTCGGCAGGCTCGCGTAGTTGACCCCCAGGACCTCGTCGCGGGTCGTCAGCCACGTCGCGACTGCCTCCGCGTTCTGCACGTGGCGCTCGATGCGCAGGCTCAGCGTCTCCAGACCCTGCGCCAGCAACCAGGCGTTGAACGGCGCCACCGCGGCACCGAGGTCGCGCAGCAGCTGCACCCGGGCCTTGAGGATGAACGACAGGTTCGCCCCGAACTGCGATCCGACTCCGAGGTCCCGGGCGTAGACCAGGCCGTGGTAGCTCGGGTCGGGCTCGTTGTAGTTCGGGAAGCGCTGCGGATACAACGCGTAGTCGAACGTGCCCCCGTCGACGATCACGCCGGCGACCGCCGTCCCGTGCCCGCCGATGTACTTGGTGGCCGAATGCACGACTACGTCAGCACCCCACTTCAGCGGCTGGATCAGGTACGGGGTGGCCACCGTGTTGTCCACGATCAGCGGGACCCCGACCTCGTGGGCCACGGTGGCGACCGCCTCGATGTCGAGGATGTCATTCTTCGGGTTCGAGATGCTCTCCCCGAAGAAGGCCTTCGTGTTCGGCTGCACGGCCGCCCGCCAGGACTCGGGATCGGCCGGGTTCTCGACGAAGGACACCGTGATGCCGAACTTCGGCAGGGTGTAGTGGAACAGGTTGTAGGTGCCGCCGTACAGGCTCGGGCTGGAGACGATGTGATCGCCCGCCTCGGCCACGTTGAGGATCGCCAACGTCTCGGCGGCCTGGCCACTTGCCACCAGCAGGGCGCCCACACCGCCCTCGAGTGCCGCGATGCGGTCCTCCACGGCGGCCTGCGTCGGGTTCATGATCCGCGTGTAGATGTTGCCCAGTTCCTTGAGGGCGAACAGGTTCGCGGCGTGGGTGGTGTCGTTGAAGGTGTAACTGGTGGTTTGGTAGATCGGCAGGGCCCGCGCATTGGTTGTCTCATCGGGGGTCTGACCTGCGTGGATCTGCTTGGTTTCGAAGGACCAGGCGTCGCTCATCGGGATTTCCTTTTCGTTGTCGGGTCGGTACCTGTGGGGGAGGTAGTCCGGACGCGGGCGGCACCGAAAAGAAAGCCCCGGACTCTTCGCCGGGGAACGTAAGTGGACGTCGCTCAGGCCCCGACGGCGGACATCATTCGACAACACATACACATGTGGCGGATGTTCACCGTGAGTCCCTTCCTGACGTTGCGTCGAGTGTGCCACAGGTGGCTGGGGCTGTCGAACGAGGGGTGGGCCAGCTACTCCTCGATGCGCAGGCCGACATGGCTGCGCTCCAGCTCCTGGTATAGCAGGCGGATCCGGCGATGTGCCTCGATCGGCGTGATCTTGCCGGCCGTCTCGAGTGCACAGACGTACGCCACGCGCTGCGCAAACTCCTGCAGATTGGAGTCGAAGGCCAGATTCTCCGGCGTGAACTCCCCCTGGAAGGTCGCCTTCGGGGCCAGGAAGGACTCGCGGTCATCCTCAGTCATGTCACTCCAGCACCCTCAGAGCGCCACGGCCGTCGCGGTTGTCCAGCGCCACCAGCCATTTACCCTGCGCAGTGCGGGCGAGTCCCTCCGCTTTGGGCAGACCCAGCGGGATCTGGGGGCCGCCAAGTGGACCGAAGCACTGATCCTGGTCGCTGAGCAACCACACCTGGTCGTCATGGACGGTGACGTCTGAAACGTCCGACAGGTTGACCTCCCAGGAGGCCAGAGCCACCAGCTCTCCCGACGGTGGCGGAGACCACTTTCCGGGCAACGGATCGCCTGCGCTGAGTTGGCCAGGCAGTCCGAACTCCAGGATCACCGCCGGCTTCTTCTCCTTGACGACGTAGACCCGCTCATTGCCGAAGAAGAGACCCTCGCCGTGGGAGTTGGGGTCTTTGCGCCAGGCCTTACTCAATCCTTTGAGATCCACTACCAATCGCCACCAGCCCATCACAGCCTGCTTGGCCAGGTCCACAGCCACGAGCAGGGCCGGCTCCTCGCACAAGATGGCCACCAGGTCATCGCAGACGTGTTCCACTGCCTCGAACTGCCCGGTGTCGGACGGGGCACCAGGCAGTCTGGCCACGTTGAGGGTCTTCCACTGCCCGGGCCGGCCATCCCAGGGGCACCACGCGAGCACCGGCTTGGCATCGCCCACGATCACGAGGGACTCGCCAGCGAAGCAGGCTCCGCTGACCTCGGCGATGGGCGCGTCGTACACGGCACTCAGGCTAGTGCCTTTCAGCGGTGTTCGGCGTCCGCTTGTGGACCGGGTTAGAGCTCAAAGAGCACCGTGATCGGACCGTCGTTCGTGAGACTCACCTGCATGTCGGCGCCGAAGCGGCCGGTCTCGACCTGCGCTCCGGCCCCCCGCAGAGTCGCGATGAAGGTGTCCACCAGCGGCTCGGCGACATCACCGGGGGCAGCTGCGTCCCAGGTCGGGCGGCGACCCTTGCGCGTGGTCGCGTACAGGGTGAACTGGCTGATCACCAGTAGCGGCAGTCCCAAATCGGCGGCGGACACCTCAGCGGGTCCACCCGGCGCCAGACAGCGGTCTGGGAAGCGGTCCCGGTCGAAGAGTCGGGCATCGTGGACCTTGGCCGCCAAGCGCGCGGCCAACTCGGGGGTATCGGTATGGGTGACCCCAACCAGCACCACCAGGCCAGGACCGTCGAAGGCCCCGAGGACCGTGCCGGCCACGCCCACGCTGGCCCCGTTGGCCCGCTGAACCAGTGCGCGCATCAGGGGGTGGGCCGGCGCACCACACGCCCGGCGATCCGGGTGGCCGCCCCGGGCAGCGTACGGATGGAACCGACGGTGTTAGAAGCCAGCGCCCCGGTCAGGTTCGCGGTGTCGAGATCAGCGAGCACATCGGCCATGAGGGCGTTCATGTCGACCTTCTCCAGCACCTTCTCCAGGGTGACGCGCTGTACCAGCACGTCCATGTCCACCTCGGAGAGCACCATATTCATGTCGACCCGGGAGAGTAACTCGGCGGTGGTCTCCGGGCCCACGGTCGCCAAGAATTGTGCGGCCTGCTCGGCGCGCTGCGCCTGCCGGTTCCGGAACTGTTGGTCCAGTGTCGTCAGCCAGTCGTGCAGTGCGCGGATCGGACGGCCTGTGAGCTGCATGCGAGAGGCTGCCGCGGAAGCCTCGTTGACCCGGTGCTCGAGGTCTGCGACGACATCGAAAAGAGCACCCTGTAGGGCTGCGGCCAACGTCGCGGTAGCCCCGGGCAGCGCAGCCAGGAGGTCCGCGACCGTGATGACATCCTCACGTCGTGGCGTGGGCTCGTGGTCGAACAGCCGCGAGCGCGTATACCCCGACGCCAGCCCTGCGATCCCCAGGCCGAGTTCCGACCACCGCTCCACCTCGTCGAACACAGCCCCGCTGAAACCCGGCCTACCCATGCCTCCATGATGCCTCGACTACTGCGGGTCGACCTCCAGCAACTCCCCCTTCTGCACGTCGACCCGGACCGTGTACTGCGGACCGAGCGCTGCGGCCAGGTCATTGACGTCCGGTGGCTGACCGCTGCCGATGATCCGCGCGTCGACAGCAGTCCCTTGCACGTCCACCCCCATGACCGTGAACCGGGTCCCGGCCACCCACTGTTTGGTGGCCTCCAGTGCCCGCTGCTCACTGTTGGTCGACTGGATGTACTGCCAGGTCTGCAGGCCCAAGGGGATAGCCAGCACAACCAGAGCAGCGATCACCACTCCCAGGACCCGGCCCCGGTTGAGGTCCACCACGCGGGTGGCCGTGCTCCCGTACTGGGCAAGTCCGAACACGATGATGCCCGCAGTGATCATCGCGATGACGTTCGTGGCGAACAGGATCAGGGCCCGCACGGATTCTGACCACTCCCCCTCGGCGGCCGTGATGCCGACCACACACATCGGGGGTACCAGGGAGATGGCGATCGCCACGCCGGGCAAAACATCGGACAGATCCTTACGCATCATGCCGATGGCCGCGACAAAACCCACAGCCAAGGCCACCAGCATGTCGACGAGACTGGGGGTGACCCGGCCGGCGATCTGCGTGTTGGCCATGAGGTCGGCGTTTCGGGGGATGAACACGCTCATGATGGCGCCGATGCCTGCCGCTGCCAGAGCCCCCACCACGACTCCGGCGATGGCCCGGCTGAGCCGCTGCCAGACGCCCACGACGGTGGCCAGGGCCACCCCCATAATGGGAATCCCCAGAGGTGCCACGATCATCGCGCCGATGACGGTCGCGGTCGAGTCGGCAACGATGCCCCCGCTGGCGATGATCGATGAGAGGACGAGCAGCAGTCCGAATCGCTGGAACTTGTAGACGGCATCACTCTGGTCGAGGAACAACTTGCCCTCGAGTTCGTCCAACGAGCAGCGGTCGGAGGCCCTCCCCACCAGGATGGCCCCAACGGTCCACGTGCGTGTGCTCATGGCGATCATGGTAGGGCTGCGTTGCTCCGGGCGAGGGGTTCAAAGATCCGCACCGTGAGGGTGCTGGACAAGGGCCTCTGCGCAGTTTTGACCCTCTATGACTGGACGAAAGGCGCAAAACGGGCGCCTGAAGGGTTAAAACTCCGCATCGTGAGCGCCGTCGTGCGGATCTTTGAACCGCGCGGCGGCCGCACCTAGGCTCGTGGCATGACCCTGGCTTTCACCTCGCGGGCGGGACGCGGCGCCCTTGCGGCGAGCATCGTCGCCAGCGGCATGGCATTCCTGGACTCCAGCATCGTCACGGTGGCCGCGCCACACATCGCGGCCGACCTCGGCGGCGGTTTCGCAAGTATGCAGTGGGTTGTGGACGGCTATCTCCTGACGTTGGGGGCCCTCGTCCTGGTCGGCGGGGCGATGGGCGACCTGCTAGGCAAGCGGCGGGTCTTCATCGCGGGCACCCTCTGCTTCGGGGTTGCCAGCGTGCTATGCGGACTGGCGCCCACCATGCCCGCCCTGATCGGCGCTCGAATGGCCCAGGGTGCCTGCGCCGCCTTCATGGTGCCGACCAGCCTGGCACTGCTCAATGCCGTGTTCGCCGACGCCGACCGCGGACGGGCCATCGGTGCCTGGTCGGGACTGTCAGGGGTGTTCACTGCCCTCGGGCCGTTTGCTGGGGGCTTGCTCGTGGACACGTTCAGCTTCGGTTGGCGCCTGGCATTCCTGCTCAACATCCCACTCACAGCCGCGGCGGTATGGCTGGCCCTCAAGTTCGTCCCGGACCTGCCGGGCACCGGTGCCACCGTGCGATCCGTGGACTGGCGCAGCGCCGTAGTGGCCACCCTCGGCCTGGGTCTCGTAGTGGGACCGCTTATCGACCGTGGCCCGTGGACGCTGCCCCTCGTGCTGCTCGGAGCCACGCTGCTCGTCGTGTTCGTGCTCCTGCAACGACGCCCCGCACAGGTGATGATGCCGCTGGCCCTCTTCGGTATCCGCAGCTTCAGCGTGGCCAATCTCGTCACGTTTGTCGTCTACGGGTCCTTCACCGCCGGCCTGTTCCTCGTCACCGTGTACCTGCAGGTCGGCATGGGGTTCTCAGCGCTGGTCGCCGGCGCGAGTGGCCTGCCGATCACGATCTTGCTGATGCTGCTGTCGTCGTGGATGGGCGGCCTGGTCGGACGGTACGGGCCACGGTGGTTTCTCACCGGGGGACCCATCGTGATGGGCGCGGGACTCTGGTGGCTCGGGCAACTGGAACCCGGTGACAGCCTCTGGACGACCGTCCTGCCGGCCATGGTGCTCTTCGCCGCCGGACTGGTGCTAGTGGTCGCGCCCGTGACAACTGCGGCGCTCGGGGACATCGGCCCGGAGCAGTCCGGAACCGCGTCGGGGATCAACAATGCGGTGGCCCGAGTCGCCGGACTCATAGCGATCGCCGTCCTGCCCGCGCTGGCCGGGATGGGCGAGGACGGTGTTACGGGCTATGGGCGCGCCCTCGTGCTGGCGGCCGCCATGTGCGCGGCCGGCGGGCTGATCGCAGCGTTCGGCTTCCGCAGTCACCAGGCATGAGAAACCCCCCGGCGCAGACGCACCGGGGGGCTCACCAGCCTGGTTCAGGAAGCCAGCGCCTTCGCCTTCAACTGCTCGAACTCAGCGTCGGAGATGACTCCCTTGTCGTGCAGTTCTTTTGCCTGTGCGATCTGCGCGGTCGGGTCGGTGTTGGCCGACACCGAACGGATGTACTCCGCCTGTGCCTGCTGGATCTCGGCAGCCTGAGCAGCCGAACGCTCGGCCATTCCCTTGCCACGAACGATGATGTAGATCAGGCCGGTCAGCCACGGAATGATGATCAGAGCGACGATCCACACCGCCTTCCACCAGCCACTGAGCTTGTGATCACGCATGAGGTCGCCAATGATCACGAAGACCAGGATCAAGTACGCCATGAACAGGAACGCAAGCAGAATTGCTTGCAGGACATCGCCGTCCATATTTCTCCTTTTGTAGGTTGCTAAGGCAAGTTTAGGCGGTGCGGACCTGGGTAACGGCACCCCCGTCGTGGGGGGTATGCCGTCTTGCGCCCTACTCGGCCTCGAAAACCTCGACCTCGTCCACGACCACCTCGGCATTGCCGTCTGCATCGACGGCCGTGATCGTCTCCTCCACGAAGCCACTGCCGTCGGGCTCGATCACCTCGACGATGTCGTCGATGACGGCCTCCCCGGTCTCCAGATTCACTGCGGCGATGATCTCTTCGGCCACGACGCTGCCATCCTCGGTGAGGTCCTGGGTGTACGCCTCCACGACCTCGATGTCGTCGTTCTCGCTCATGCACCTCTCCTTTGGCTGGGGATGGGTCGAACCTACCCCGAACACAGCCATGTCGCCTGACGACTGGCGCCTGGGCCTAGGCGGTGAAACTGGCGAGTACCTGCGCCTCAATCTCGATGGCCGCAGGGGCGAGATCCAGCGTCGCCTCGGCCATTGCCGCTGCCCGCATCATGGGTGCGTGCTGCGCGGGGCCGGGGTCCTGCACGCTGCGCACCTGGACCGTCCCCAGGTTGAGTGTGTCGGCGTAATCCTGGGCCCGGACCACCGCATCCCGCAGAGCAGCCTGCCGTGTGTCCCTTTCGACCTGGGCGCGGGTCGCCGGCGTGAGGTGCCATTCGATGTCATGGACCGTGAGGTCCTCGGCGAGTGCCACAGCCCCCACCTCACTGAAGTCGGTGAAGGTGGCCCTGATTCCGACAGACGCCGTATGAATCAGCGGCAGTTGCTCACCCTGCTCATTCCAGGGCCGGTGGGCGCTGACCTGGACTCGATCAACGGAGAAGCCCTCGAGCGCCCCCCGCCACTGGAGGTGCTCGAGCCCCTCGCGGACACGCTGCACGGCGTGGCTGACCTGTGTCTTCACCTGTGTGGCCTCGGCGCCGTCGAACGTGACCGCCGCGTGGACGGTCGCTCGCTCAGGAGCCACAGTGGTGTGCGCTGCCCCACGCACTTCGATCGTGATGTCGGCCATGCGCTCCAGTGTGACGTGCGGGGTTTCAGCGGCTGTTACTGACTAGGGCGTGTCTGTCAGAGGCAGGGACATATTGTGCGCCCCACTGCCATCTTCAGGACTGGTACAGCCCACCGCCGATCAGGTCGCGGCGTGGTCATCGAAGATCGGCCCCCCGGCCACGGCGCCCCATACCCCAGTCGGCAGGCTTCGAGGGGTCGCACCGCAGACCCGAGGCGAACGCGATGAGATCTGCGCGAAGCCATCCTCGGCACGCCACGTCCGCCAGCCAGGCCGTCTAGGGCAGCGACCAGTCCACCGCCTGCCCACCCTGACTGACCAGGGCCTCATTGGCCCGCGAGAAGGGTCGCGACCCGAAGAATCCGCGGTGGGCACTCAGCGGGCTCGGATGTGCGCTGGTCAGCACTGGGACTCCCCGCTGCCGCAGGATGGGGGTCAACGTCTGCGCATCGCGTCCCCAGAGGATCGCGACCAGTGGTTTCTCCCGGGCGGCCAGAGCCCGGATGGCGTGCTCGGTGATCGGCTCCCAACCCTTACCCCGGTGGGATGCCGACTGTCCAGGGGCAACCGTCAGCACTCTGTTGAGAAGCACCACACCGCGCTGGGCCCACGGCCGCAGATCCCCCGTGGACGGCCGCGCAACGCCGAGATCGGCGACCAGCTCGCGGTAGATGTTGTCCAGGCTCGGGGGTAGCGGTACCACCTCCGGCGCGACGGCGAAAGACAGTCCGATGGGGTGACCGGGCGTCGGGTAGGGATCCTGTCCCACGATCAGCACCGACGCCGCGGCGAAGGGGTAGGTGAAGGCCCGCAGAACGTCGGGACCCGCGGGCAGGTACGCGGGTTGGCTGCGCAGGAAGGAGCCCATGGCCCGGATCTGGGGTTCCACCGTCCGCAGAGCCTGCGCCCAACCGGGGTCGATGATCTCGTCCAAAGGCTTCACGACGGCCTCCCACCGTGGCCGATCCGGAGGAGCTTCACCGGACAACCACGTGTTCGTCGAGCCAGGCGATCGGCTGGTGGGATACGACGATGACGGTCTTCCCCCGGCTGACTGCCTCGACGGTGGACAGGACCGCAGCAGCGGTGGGCGGGTCCAGATGCTCCGTCGGTTCGTCCAGCAGCAACACGTCGTGATCGGCCAGGACCGCCCGAGCCAGTCCGAGTCGTTGGCGTTCACCGCCGGACAGCGTCGCCCCGTGCTGACCGACCGACCGGTCGAGGGCCATGTCCAGTTCCACGGCGGCCAGGGCCGCTAGCAACTCGTCATCGGTGGCATCCGGCTTGGCCATCCGCAGGTTGGCGGCCACATCGGCGTCGAAGACGTGCGGAACCTGGGCGGTCCACAGCACGACCCCGCGCACGGCATCGCCACTGGCGTCCGCAATCTCCAGGTCTCCCAGCTGGGCCTGGCCCTGGTACCCGAGGAAAGCCGCCAGGACATTGAGCACGGTCGACTTCCCCGACCCGGACGGGCCCATCAGCCCGATCCGCCTGCCGACCGGCGCGTCCAGAGTCACCCCGGACACCGCGACCGGTCCGGTGGGGTACGCCGCGGCCATGTCGACCAGTGACACAGCCGATCCGTGCGGTGCCAGCGTGCCGTCCATCACCGGGGGTGCCGCGTCGAGGATCTCGACGAGCCGGTGGGCCGCCGCTCGCACGCGGATCGCCGCCAGGGCGCTCGGAGCCAGTACCGCCACCGCCTCGTAGGCCGCCAACGGCAGCAGCACCAGCACCGCGAGATTGACCCCTGCCAGCTCCCTCGACCGCACAGCTGGGACCGCGACGAGGATCATCCCGATCACGGCCGCACCCTGGAAGACGATGCCCAACGCGCTGGACAGCGCGGACCCCACCGCCGTCTTGCGCATGGCCGTCGTCAGTTCAGCATCGATGTCCGCGATGCGCCGGCCGTACTCGTCGTCAGCACCCAGGACCATGAGTTCGGGACCGGCGTGCAGCGCGGTCAGCACGTCACTGGACAACGCGGCCTGCAGGGGCGCCTGGGCGGCCTGACCCCGGCCGGCGGACCAGATGATCAGCGCCGGCACGACGATGCCGCCGAGCAGGAGCGCGACCGCCAGCACGATGCCGGAGGCGGGCAGCAGCCAGGCCGCCAGCATCACCGAGCCGGTGCCGACCAGGATCGCGGAGAAGATCGGCAGCATCACCCGCAGACTCAGATCAGTCATCGTCTCGACGTCGTCGACCATCCGGCGCAGCAGGTCCCCACGCTTGAAGGCGGGAAGACCGGCTGGCGCCAGCGGGATGAGGCGTTCGTACATCTTCACCCGCAAGCCGACCAGCGACCGGAAGGCCGCCTCGTGACTGACGAGCCGCTCGGCGTAGCGGAACACCCCCCGTCCGATGCCGAAGGCACGCACCGACACCACCGCAACCTGCAGGAACAAAATGGGGGGCTGCTGCCACGCCCGGGAGATCAGCCAGGCACTGGCAGCCATCAGGGCCACCGACGAACCGAGCGCCAGCGCGCCGAGCACGGCGGCCAGCCACAACCGGCCCGATGCCGGGTGATAGAGCTCGCGCAGGCGTTTGACCGCCGGATCCCGCAGAATCATCGGGGCACCGCCACGCCGTGCGCACTCATACGCCCACCCCCACCGACAGGGTCTCGTCGGCGATGTCGTTAATGGCGCTGCGGTGACCCACGACGATCACGGTCGCATCGGTGTGTGACAGGACGTCCAGGATCGCTCGCTCGGACTCGGGGTCGACGCCGGCCGTTGGCTCATCCAGCATGAGCACTCGCGACTGGCGCAGCAGGGCCCTGGCCAAGGCGATCCGCCGCGCTTGGCCGACGCTCACGGGCCGCCCGCCCTCGCCGATCATCGTGTCCAGCCCTTCGGGCAGGGTCTGCACCCAGGATGCGAGCCGGGTGGTGGCCAGGACGTCGGCGACGTCCAGATCAGCGCCCATGGTGAGGTTCTCGCGCAGACTCGCGGGCAGTAGCTGCGGGCTCTGTGGAACCCACGCCACCTGCGCCCACCAGCTGCGCACGTCGACGTCCGCGAGGTTCTGCTCACCGATCCAGACGCTGCCGCCCATCGGCGGCAGAAAGCCCAGCAGGGCGTTGAGAACGGTGGTCTTACCCGCTCCGGACGGTCCGTTGATGACGGTGATCCGGCCGGCGGGGATGGTTGCGGACAGACCGGTGAGGATCGGCTGGTCGTATCCGAGTGTGAGATCGGCCAGCCGCAGATCGACGTCCGGGTCGATCAGGGTCGCGATGCCGGTACTGGGCGGCGACTGTTCCATGATGGCGAACACCCGGTCAGCGGCCTGAGCTCCTTCGGCGGCCGCGTGGAAGTGCTGGCCCACCATGCGCAGGGGCAGGTACACCTCGGGCGCCAGGATGAGGACCGTCAGACCCGCCATCAGAGTCATGTCCCCGGCGACCAGCCGTACCCCGATGGATACCGCGATCAGGGCGACCGACAGCGTGCTCAACAGCTCCAGGACCAGGGCGGACAAGAACGTGATCCGCAGCACCCCCATGGTGGAACGTCGGTGCTCCTCACCCACGGTGCGGATCTGTGCGACCTGGTGCGCAGCGCGGTTGAAGGCCTTCAGCGTCGGCAGCCCCTCCACGACATCCAGGAAATGGTTGCCCAGCACGGACAGCCATCGCCACTGCCGGTCCACCCGCGCCTGGCTGGCCCAGCCCACAAGGACCATGAACACGGGGATCAGCGGAACGGTCAGGGCCACGATGACCGCCGCCAGCACGTCCTGAGTCAGGATGGCCACCCCGACGATCAACGGCACAGTGACCGCCAGCACGAGCTGGGGCAGGTAGCGCGCGTAATAGGCCTCCAGACCGCCGATCCCGCGCACCAGCAGCTGGGCGAGCTCGCCCGTGCGCTGGCTGCTGAGCCACGCCGGGCCGAGGCTCATCATGTGTTTCCAGGCCGCCATCCGCAGTTCGCTCATGGCGGTCGCCGCGGTGCGGTGGGCCAACCATTCGGCCACGAAGGCGGTGAGGGCCCTGGCCAGGATCACGAACCCGAACTGCACCACCTGCGCCATGACCGCAGGCAGGTCCTGGCCCTGCGTGAAGACCCGCACGATGATGCTGGCCAGCAGCCATGCTTGCGCCACGATCAGCAGCGCCTGCAGGGTCTGGATGACCGTACTGGCCAGCAGGAAAGCGCGGGTTGACCGGGCGTACTTCAGAAGTCGCCGGTCGAATCCACGCACGCCCTCAAGGGTACGGCGGCACGTCCTGCTCGGCTGCGGGACCGTCGGAGGTCAGCGGGTCAGGCTCGCGCAGAAGACGGCGCACTGCGGCACGCGCAACCAGCAGAGCCAGGATGAGGCCGGTGACGGCGAAGAAGCCGCCGAGGCTGACCTCGCCCCTGAAGACCACTGCGATGATCTCCAGCACCACGAACTTGCTGCCCACCAGCACGGCCCACAATGCCAAGCCGGAGGCGAGCTTGCCAGCCGGTGTGACGGCGGCCTTGAAGCGACCCTTGGCCCGGTTCTTGATCACCACGACCACTTCCAGGACAGCTTTGAGGATCACGGCTGTCAGCAGCGACATGGTGAAGGTCTCCGAGATGACTGCCGGGATGTATTCGATGGCCAGGTTGAGCACCACGACGTACACGAACACGTCCACGATGTCCGCAGTATTGATCTTGGCCCTCATTGCAGCAGAGTACGGCGAGGTCAGTGGGTGGCGTCAGGCCCGTTCCTCGGACGTCACCGCGACGGGCACCCGGTGCTGCAGGATCACTGCTGCCAGCGGGAACACAAGCACTGACAGGGCGCCGGCGCCGACCAGGGCGGCGGCATTCTCCGGGCCCATCAGGCCGGATTCCAGACCCACTTCGGACAGTGCCACCAACAACGGCAGCGCGGTGGCAGTCAGGAAGACCATCTGCCAGCGCTGCATGCGGTCGAGGTGTCCGCGGTAGACGAACAGCGCCGGCAGTCCGCGCACGAGCAACAACAGGGCGAAGAACAGCAGTAGTCGCAGCGGGTTCTCCATGATGGAGTCCACATCGAGCTTCATCCCGGAGGACACGAAGAAGATAGGGATGAAGACCCCATAGCCGACCGCCTCCAGTTTGCGCTCCAGGGTCTCCACCTCGGCCGGCGCCCACTGCCGCAGGACCACACCGGCCAGGAACGCTCCCAGCACCACGTCCAGACCGAAGTCATCGGCGACCAGCACGAGCCCGGACAGGATGACCAGGGTCCAGCGCAAGGACGTCTGTCCCGTGGCGTCCTCCGGCATGGCCAGCCGCTCACCCCAGCCACGGCGCTGAACCTGGCGTATCACCATGAGCACCACGAAGGTGGTCAGGCCCATGCCGAGCAGCGCCAGCAGTCCGGTCAGGGGTCCGCTTCCGCTGAGGAGCAGCGCCATGGCCACGATGGGCAGGAACTCCCCTATCGCGCCGGCCGCGAAGATGAACGGTCCGAGCGGGCTGGCCATGATGCCGCTGTCGCGCATGATGGGCAGCAGCGTGCCCAGGGCGGTGGTGGTCAGGGCCACTGCGATCGCAAGGAAGTCGTTGACGATGCCCGCCTGCCACAGCAATGCCGTGACAGCCAGGGAGATGACGGCGCTGATGAGCCAGGCCCGCAGGCCCAGCTTGCCGGGCGGCTGTCGCATGAGCTTCAGGTCCAGTTCGTAGCCAGCGAGCAGGAAGAGGAACGACAGCCCGAGTGTTGACAGCAGGTCCACGTCCTCAGGGGTGGCCACCCCGAGCCCCTGCTGTCCGATCAGCACGCCGCCGGCCAGCATGAAGACCACCGCGGGGATCGCCAGTCTGGGCATCAATCGGGCAAGCAACGGAGCGAGAGCCGCGATGATGATCACGAAGAACAGCGACGTCAACTCGGAATCCATGCGCCTACTGTGCCCGAGGCCATCCTCTGGCAGTGATCAGCCCACCGCGTTGTCCTACACCGTCTCGGGCGTGGGGCGGCCTGCCCGCCGATCCAACGTGCGCAGCACCTGGGATGCAGTGACGCCATGCACCCCGATCGAAACCAGCACGGCGAACGCCACCGTGGCCCAGATGAGGTCCCCGGCCGGGAAGACGGCGTGGGTCATGGCGTAGGCGACGTAGTAGAACGACCCGATGCCCCGCACCCCGAAGAAGGCGATCGTGCGCCGTTCCGATCCGAGCATGCCGCTGCCAGTCATCGCCAACCAGCCGGTGAGGGGACGAACGATCAGGGCGAGCAGGATGCCCCAGGCGGCCGCCGCCGGGGTGAGCGCGGCGAGCAGCCCGCCACCGACGAGGTACCCGAAGCCCAGCAGCAGAGCCAGGGTCAGCAGGCGCTCGATCTGACCGATGAACTCGTGCAGGACCCGGTGGTACTCATGGCCGTGTTCACACGCCCGGATGGTCACGGCGGCACAGAACACCGCGAGGAACCCGTAGCCGCCGACCAGTTCCGCGAATCCGTAGGCGATGAAGACCGCGCTGAGCGCGACGAGGGCCTCCGCGGTTTCCGCGAACCGCAGCGCCGCAGTCGGCGCCCGAAAGGCCAATCGGCCCAGGATCTGACCGATCACCCAACCCACGCCCACGCCCAGGGCGACTTTGCCGGCGAGCTCCCAGCCGACCCACCCCCACCCCAAGGCGCCTGCGGTCAGCAGGATCGCGGCATGCACGAAGGGGAAGGCAAGGCCGTCGTTGAGGCCCGCCTCGGAGGTCAGGGCGAAGCGCACCTCGTCCTCGCTGTCGGGGTCGTCGGTGGGCTCCCCGACCTGGACGTCGGAGGCGAGTACCGGGTCGGTCGGCGCCAGCGCAGCCCCCAGCAGCAGGGCCGCTGCCAGCCCCACACCCAGCATTCCCCACGCCAGGACAGCAGCCACCGCGATGAACAGCGGCATGCCTATGCCGAGCAGCCGCCACGTGCTTGCCCACCCCCGCCAGGAGAGCGGCCGGTCCAGGGCCAGACCGACTCCCATCAGAGCCACGATCACGCAGACCTCGGTGAGGTGCTCGACGAGATCGGGATTCAGGGTCGGCGCGGGGCCACCAGGGAACTGCGCCGCGAGAACACCGACGGTGACGAAGATGATGGCTGGGGACACTGGCAGTCGCGACACGAGGCGGGGCAGGATCGCTGCACACAACAAAGCCAACCCGGCCAGGGCGTAGACGGCGCTCATCGCGAACACCCCGATGGACGTGCAACGGCCCCGGTAGTCCGTCGGTGGGAGCTACCGGGGCCGCACATGCGCGAGGATTCAGCCTGTCGTGCGGCCGGACAACGCGTCGCGCAGCCGGTCCACCATGCCGACGCCCGGGCCCACCAGCTTGTGGAACAGCTCGCTGTGCGGAGCCTGCGGATGCGGTCGGGTGGGGGCGATCTTCTCGGCCATCTCGACCTTGCCGCGCAACTCCACCAGCGTCTCAGCGGGAATAGCTGCGCGCATCTTCGGGAACTGCCCTGACTCCTCGTCTGACACGTGATCGGCCGGCACCTCCTGGATGCGGGATACACACCGCGGGAACTGCGGGTCCGACACGTCGAGGCCCTCCAGCTGCTTGAGCAACTCCTCAAGCTCCTGGTGCTCCGCCTTGTCGTGCTCGACATCCTGCTTGCCGTCCTCGAGGTACTGCTCCATGGCCGGGTAGACGTACATCTCCTCGGCCACCGAGTGCTTGATCAGCATCGCGATGACCTGGTCAGCGATATCGCGCGCGTTGGGCTGCTGCTCGGGCTGGGCGATCTGATCCAGTAGCGACTCCACCTCACGGTGCTCGCTCATCAGCAGGTCGATCACGTCCTGTTCCTCGGACGGCAGGTGCGGAACTGCGCTCATGGGTATCCCTCCTATGGGTGACATCCAGTGTTTTCCCCGCGCGGGCCATCACATACCGCCCGGGCCTCGACACCCGCACTGAATGTCCGGCGTTCTACCGGGTAATGGTCGACCACCTTCGACACAAGGAGTCGACATGTCCTATCAAGCCCCTGACCCCTACCAGCCTGGTGTGCAGAACCCGCCACCCCCGCGGGTGGTCCACGACAGTGACCCCACGCCCCCCCGGGTCATGCAGGACCCCGTCTACGAAGAGCGCATCCGTCCTGCCAAAACCTCCGCCGCCGCCGCGTTCGCCTTGGTCTTCGGCGTCTCAGCGATCATCACCGTTCTCACGGTGCTCCTCGGGCCATTGGCGATCGTCCTGGCCATCATCGGAATCATCCTGGGCATCGTCGGGATCCGGAACTCGAAACGGGTCGGCGTGACCGGCAAGGGAGTGGCGATCGGCGGTCTGGTGCTCAGCATCCTGGCGCTGTTGCTGGGCGTCGCCCTGGCCGCCGGCATCACGTTCTACCTCAATGATGAGCAAGCCGTGAACCGGATCGAGCAGCAGGTGGAGAACCTGCGCGACCAGCTGCCGGACAACGTCAACATCCCGCAGCCGTAGTTGCTCTGATGCCCCGGCTCCGGCGCGTCGACCCCACCTCCAACGGATGGACCCGACGCCGCCGGGGCCGGGGTTTCGCATATCTGGATCACGAGGGTCAGCGGCTGTCCCCAGAGGATTCCGCGCAGTGCAAGGCGCTAGTGATCCCGCCTGCCTGGGTCGATGTCTGGATCTCTCCGCACCCCAACGGGCATATCCAGGCCGTCGGTACCGACGAGGCAGGTCGGCGCCAGTACCTCTATCACCCGCAGTGGCGTGAGCAGCGCGACGCCGAGAAGTTCGACCGAGTGCTCGACTTCGGCCGCAGTCTGCCGGCGGCCAGGAAGCTCGCCGAAAGGCACCTGGCGCTGCCCGGCATGCCGTTTGAGCGCTCCCTGGCCGCCGCGTTCCGGTTCCTGGACCTGGGAGGTCTACGGGTGGGCGGGGAGGCTCACGAGGGGACGGGTTTGGCGACCTTGCGCCGCGATCACACGAGCACCCGACACGGCGTGATCAGGCTGCGCTTCACGGGGAAGTCCGGCAAGGACCACGACCTCATCATCGATGATGCCGAGCTGCTGGCGGTGGTACGCACCCTGCTGCGGCGGCGCGGCGGGGGCGAGGAGTTACTGGCCTACAAGAGCGACGGCGTCTGGCGCGACGTGACGAGCGCGGACATCAACGCCTATCTGTCCCAGATCGGGGTGCTGGGCACCGCCAAGGACTTCCGCACCTGGCAGGCGGGCCTGCGGGCACTGAGCCAGCTGGCCGGCGCCGACGGATCGAAACGGGCAGTGACGCAGGCGATGCAGGCCGCCGCCGAGCATCTCGGCAACACCCCTGCGATCGCCAAGAACTCCTACGTGGATCCGCGCCTGGTGCAGGCGTACTGGGACGGTGACCTGCCCGATCATGATGCGGAGCAACTGCACGAGTGGGAGCCCGCCCTGTTCGAGGTGCTCGGCTGAACACCACCGCCACAGCGCTTCTGAGGAGCTGGTTCCTGGGCGTCCTGGTGGTCGGCCTGGCCTGCCGACACCTGCGTCGTTTCGTCGGCGGCTGAGTGTGAGGGTGGGGTGGACCAGGTGCCAAGGGTTTGCGTGGCCGCCGTCGACTCGTGTCCAGATCTGGTTGGCGCGCGACCAAGATCAACCAAATCCGCGGAGACACGCCGCCCTACGAAATGTCTCGTTCACGGCGCGTCGCTGGTTCGATTTGATCTTGAGCGGGCACTTTTCAACCAGATGGGGCGAAGCGCGCGGTAGGCCTCCAATCGACAAGGCCTTACGAACCGGCGAAATGCCCGCTCAAGTCCCAGGACTGCAAGAAGGTCCCCCTCCGCATCTGCGGAAGGGGACCTTTCTTGGGGCAGGCAGGTTCTACTGCTTCACGGTCTCTTTGACCTGCTCGGCGCCGGACTTGGCCTCCTGCGCCACCTCCTGCAGAGCCTGCTTGCCGCTCTCCTGAGCGGAGGCGACGACATTCTGCGCCGTCTCCTGCAGCGGCTTCACGACGTCACTGTCGACGGCCTTCTGCACCACATCCTGCTCCTTCTGCGATGCCGGCAGCAGCGATCCGATCAACCATCCCACCGCGAAGGCTCCCAGGCCCACCGCCAGCGGGTTGCCCTGCGTGGTGCGCCGGGCCCGTGTCGGTACTTCGCTGACAGTGTCCCGGGCCGAAGCCACGGACTCCTTCGCGGAGGAGACTCCGGAGTCGGCCGAACCCATGATCTTGTCCTTCACCTGCGTCACTGAATCCTTCATCCTCTCGGCGCTGCGGTTGGCCATCCCACTGGGGCTGACCTTCTCCTGCAACGCATCGACGTTCTCCTTGAGATCCTGGCGTGTGCGCTCGATCTCCTCTTGAATCTCTTCAGGGGTACTACCGGTGCTACTGCTGCTGCTCATGCTCATGACTGTCCTTTCAACGTGTCCGCAACGTCCTTGATGCTCTCGACCGTGCGCTCAGGCTTGGGGTTGACCTCAGCGATCTTCTTCTTGCCCTTCGAGAAGAGCACGCCCGCCACGATCAGCCAGATGACTGCCACGATGAAGTAGCACCAGGCGAGATCGATGTCGAACAGACGCTGCAGACCCTCAGCGGCCGCCAGGGAAAGCAGGATCAGCGCCACGGCCGACAGGGCGCCGGCCATGGCCATCATGGCGGCGCCAACCATGGCTACCGAAGCTTCCTGCTTGATCTCTGCGCGGGCTAGAGCCACCTCTTGCCGGAAGAGGCGGGAGGTATCCTCGGTCAGGTTCGAGATCAGCTCCGACAGCGGCTGTTCCGGGGACGGTGTCTGCTTCTCCCGGACGTCGATATTGTCCGCGTTACTCATGACTTGTCCCGGCGAACCTGTCCGATGCTGGTGCCGGTCTCGGGCAGAACCTCGCCCACCCCGATCGGCTGGTCACTCTTCGGGTAGGCCGACTCAGAGTCGAAAGCGCGCTGCTGCAGCGGACCGGTCGAGCCGGCCAGCGTGTCCGTGCGCTCCCCAGTCAGGTGGGCCTCCGTCGGGATTCCAACGGCGGGCTGCATCGAGGCACCCTCCGGCTCCATCACCGGCATGCCAGGCAGGTTGGCCTCACGCAGGTCGATGGTGCCCGACGTCTGCTTCGACGTGTTGTCGCGGGCGACCGAAACGGCGCTGCGGGTCACACGGCCCACCAGGAAGCCCAGCGCAGCGGCGCTGAGCAGGAACACCACGGGGCGCTGCCGAGCGAAGTCTTCGACCTCAACGAGCACGTCGCGCGGCTCGTGGGTGTCGATCCACTGCGACAGTTGCCGGGTGCGGCTGGCAGCCTCGCCTGCAAGGTTCGCAACGGTGCCCTGACCGGACTGGGCCGTCTGGTCGAGCTCGTCGCCGATCTCGCGGATGCTGGAAGCGAGCTTGCTCTTCTGCTCCGAGAGCTGTGTCTTCACTTCCTCCGCGACGTCGGAGGCGACATGTCGTGTCTGCTCCGAAGCGGTCTGGGCTACCGAGCGAGCCTGCGTCGCAGCCTCCTCCTTCGCCTGCTGCACGGTGGATTGTTCGGTGTCAGTGGTCGTAGTCATCGAGTCCACAGGGGAACTCCTTTCTGTGGTGGTTACGAGCGATCGATACCCCCCCGGACGCGTGACATACGCCGATGTGGTCTGCACCACTGTGCGCATGGCACTACGGCACCGGGGTAGTCGATGGCTACGGAAAGGAGATTCAAATTGGATTCCGTAGGACAAGAAGCATTGGATCGCGTCACCGGAGCTGTGCAGAAGTTGGCTGGCTCGGTGACGGGCCAGGAGACCTTGCAGCGCGAGGGCCGGTTGCACAGCGACAAGGCTGACAGCGCCCGTGAGGCACGTATCGCCGCTGATCGGGCTCAGGCCCAGGAGGAGCTGGCTGAGGCGACCGAGGAGCAGCGCGAGGCAGCCAGTGAGCGTGCCCGCCTGCTCGAAGAGAAGGCCAGGCAAGAGGAAGAGGCGCGGATTTCGCGCGAAGAGAACAAAGAGAAGGAACTGATCAACGAGCAGACCGAGCGTGCCAAGGGCATCGCCGACGCTGACGCTGCGCGGGCTCAAGAGAGCGCCCACAAGCAGGAAGTGGATGCTGCTCGCACGAAGACCGACGCGCGCCGTCGTGCCGCCGACCTTGGGACCGAGGCCGATCGTGAGCGTGAACGAGCGCAGGCTTTGGATCCCGAGGTGTCGGAGAACTCGTTCACCCAGCGCTGGCTCAGTCGTGGCCTGCAGGTCACGCGTTTGCCGCTGACAGCGGTGGAGCGCGTCACCCGCCGGGCGGACAGCGAATGGCCTCCGGCCGTCGGCTTCCGCAAGGTCGAGTCGTCGGTGTGGCAGATGGCCGGCGGACTTCTGCGCAATGAGGAGCTGGTGCGGCGAGGAAAAGCCATCCAGGCGTCTACTCGCAGCGTGGAGCGGGCCGTCGACCGCGAGGCCCAGGCGCAGCGCGTCGAGGCTGAGGGTGAGGCCAAGGCGCAGGCGAAGGCTGAGCAGGCCCGTCAGGCCGAACAGAAGGCCAAACGCAGCGCGCAGGTCCGCAAGGAAGAACTTGAGCGCCGCGAGCAGACGCGCCAAGAGAAGGTGGAGAAGGAAGCCGCAGCCAAGAAGGACGCGGCCAACAAGCGCGCGGCCAAGGCCGCAGAGGGTCGGCAGAATCGGCGCCGCACCGATGCGCTGGCCGACGCCACCCAGAAGGAGAAGGCTGCTGCCGAGAAGGCGGCCGCCGCTCACAAGGAGCAGAACGTGGTCGAGCTTGACCGCGAGATCGCAAACTCCCGCAGGAACCGCAAGAGCAGTTAATCCGTAGGTGGGAAACCGTCGTTCCGGCATTTGCTGGGGCGGCGGTTTCTTGCTGTGGCTCACCTCTACC